>Ga0255184_1000010_pt1 | contig 161498 bp, 143 predicted proteins | sample Miss_Cont_RepA_0_FD_189954 | JGI IMG/M metagenome (GOLD analysis project Ga0255184, IMG submission 189954) | Freshwater microbial communities from Mississippi River, Louisiana, United States - Miss_Cont_RepA_0h | ecosystem: Environmental > Aquatic > Freshwater > River | place: USA: Louisiana...
CTCTTTAAGTTCATTTTTTAATCGCGCAATCTCGCGCAAGACATCGGCGTCCGATAATTCATTTTCTGAAATGGTCGGACGATAATCATTTTTATTAAAAGTTGTATTTAAAAAGTCCATTTGCTCCCTCGAGAAAATCACTATTTTGTTTCTATTGGAAAACCTGCACTCGCCCAAGCAATAATGCCTCCGCGCACGTTGGTGAGATGTTGAAACCCGTGATCGAGAAGGTAGTTGCACAAATTAAGACTTCTCGCTCCGCTTCGACATTGAATATAAATATCGGCGTTTTTATCTGTTAAAGTTTGTAAGTGTTGAGTTTCAAACGTAGAAAGGGGCATCAGTTTTGCTTGTTCGATGTGGCCTTGATCCCATTCATCTTGTTCGCGGCAATCGATAAGTACGATGGGGGCTTGTTCGTCGAGTTTTAATTTTAGATCTTGTACATTGCATTCTTTAATCATTAAACTATCTCCTAGATTTACGTTTTTAAAAATTGAAACGAGTATACAGTTGCTTCGATTCATTTGAAAAGTAAATCGATTTAGGTATAGAATAAAGTCGAGGGGGCAACAATGTTAAAATTCATTTTTTTATTATTTCTAAATACACAAATGCTCGACGCCATCGAATTGGAAACAGTTTGCAAGAATTTAAAGCAATGTGTTGAATGGGTGAGTGCCAAAACCTCGATGAAATATAAAACAGGCGACCTCGATCGGCGCAGTTTAAAAGTTGAAAAGGAGTTACAAACGGAGGGCGGCGATGCCGACTTTCTTTTTAACTATGTCCTGACACAAAACGATCTCTTTCGAGTGAAAGTTGCCAGCGATCAGTACGAAATTTTGCCCATGCGAGAATTTAAAGGCATTCATTTTCAGAAGCCGGCTAAAAATGACGAAATTTCTTTACTCGATTTTTATACTGTTGAAATAGAATTTCAAAACAAAGAAAAATTAAAAAATGCGACCACTATTCTAAAAAAATACCTCACAAAAAATGGAAAAATTTTTGAAGTTGCAGGTGCTAATCGACTGCTCGTTTCAGATGTCGGTGTTCAGCTTTATCTCATTCGCTTGATGGCCAACGAACTCAATCGCTAATCCGATCGCAGTAGTCGGTTATTGTCACCATTAAATTTACATTAATCAATATATGCCCCTATCGAATTGATAGGGGCATTTTTTCTTTGACATCTCGCAATTGCAAGTTGAACATTTTTATTAGGTATAGAAAACAGGAGTGATTCATGGAAGTTATCACGATCGGAAACAACAAAGGTGGCGTAGGGAAAACAATGCAATGTTTTCAACTTGCCTGCTATCTCGCGAACAAAGGTCACAAAGTTCTCGTGATCGATCTCGACTCACAAGCAAATTTAAGTTCAACGTTTGGCGTGCAAATTAACCGTACACTCGTCCCTGAGTGGTTGATTGGCGACGTTCCGTTTGAAGAAATTGTCGTTAGCCCCGAAGGCAATGAAAAACTATATAAAAATATTAAGCTCATACCGGCTTCGAGACATCTCGCTTCGCTTTCAAAGTTATTAATTCTTTCCGAAGCAGAAATTAGAAAAGAAGCGGGAAGAAAAGAGCGCCTTTTGAAAAAAAGATTACAAGAGGCAAATATTAATTTTGATTATGTCGTTATCGATACTCCACCCATGCTCGGCGATGAACTCATCATGTCGCTGGTTGCTTCGAGTCGTGTTTTGATTCCTACTCAAGCTCAAGATTATTCCATCGATGGTTTGGAAGAATTAATGGATACTTTTGAAATCATCAAGGAAACTGAAAATCCCGCTTTGGAATTTTCCATTATTCCTTCTATGGTTAATCCGAGAAGAAAAATAGAAAGACAGAGAATGGATGAATTATCTCAGTCTTTTCACATTACTCCGATGATTAGAAATATGGTCCAAATGCAAGAATCGATTTCGATGCGCAGACCAGTCTGTGTCATGGGAGCGAAATCTTCAGGTCGTCGAGACTATGATGAACTTTGGAAATCACTCAACTTATAATTTAAAAATATAATTTTTACATTTTTTAAGGGGCATTTATGTCTAAACAATTTGCTGCACGCATTTCTAAAAGAGATAGAAAAACCATCGATGTCAGTGAGAAATTGGGACGCGATGTATTTAAGCTTTCGGATGAAAAATTACTTCAAGGTGCAAAACTAGATGAAATTTTTTTGAAAGATATTGTAGTTAAAGAACAAGTTCGAACAAAATTTAACGACGATTCGATTAGAGATTTAGCAAAAAACATCGAAGTCAATGGCTTGATTCAACCATTAGTACTTCACCGCGATAAATTGGGGCGCTACACGCTTATTTGTGGCGAGCGAAGATTTAGAGCACTTTCTTTTAACAAAGCGGAAAAAGCACCTTGTTTTGTTTTGGAAAATAAAACTGCTGAAGAATTAATGGCGATTCAGTTTTCGGAAAACTCTTCGCGCGAAGAATTGCACTATGTCGATAAAGCCGATGGTATTTTAAATTATCAAGAAACCACCGACGCCAGTGAACGAAAAATTCAAGCGGCATTGGGGATTTCAAAATCGGAAGTTCATCGCTCCTTGCTTATCGCTAAAATGCCGGCGAAGCTTAAAGCGGCGGCGAAGATGTACGATATCGAAAAATATGTCTTGCTCGAGTGGGATGCCATAACAGATAAATCTCTTCGCGCAGAAGTCGAGAAAAAAATTCTCGATGGCCAAATTCAAAAAAGAGCGGAGTTATCGCGCATTCTCGCCGGTGGGGCGAATAAGTCTGCGGGCAAAAATGGAAAAACTTCTGCCAGCGAAAAACTAACTCTACCTAAAGGCTTAAGCGCCAATGCTTTTATCAAAGCGATGAATTCGAAATCAAAAGATTTAAAGCTCGATAAAAAAACGCAAGACCTGTTGAGAACTTTAGTGGAAGAAACTAAAGATATGATGGATCAATAATTAAAAATTTATTGTGGTGGGCGATAAGTAGATAGTGTTTTCACCATTACCAATTCGCCCAATTTCATTTTTACCCCAACAAAATAATTTGTTATTGGAATCGATGGCACATCCGTGTCGAGCACTAAGGCTGATAACTTCAATATTGCTCAAACTTAAAGGTTGAGCAGGTGTCGTAACTGGATTACTCGTCGAACCAAGGCCAAGTTGTCCAAAACTATTTTCACCCATACAATAAGGTGAGCCGTCAGTAGCGATAGCACAAGTTGAATTGTTGGCTGCTGAAACGTATTTAAAGTTTGTAGTAGCTAGGGATAATTGAGGGACATAGGTTTGTCCAATATTTGAAATTCCCAATTGTCCTTGCCCGTTATTTCCCCAGCACTTTAATTGGCTATTGTTGAGTAAGAGACAAGTATGAGCTCCTAATTGGTAGTTGTTTTGTGCAGAGTAGACCACATCTTGATCGATAATTGTGGGAGAGCCAACCGAAGTACTTGTCGTATTGTTCCCTATTTGACCGTTTGTGTTTTGGCCAAAACATTTTAAGGAACCAGCGCTCGTTACTCCGCAAGTATGTTGTTCTCCAACAGCAATTGAAGAGTAACTTGTTCCAGAATCAACTACGAGTGGGAGCATTTGATTAGTTGTGGAGTTATTTCCAATTTGACTAAAAAAATTGTACCCCCAGCACTTAAGGACCCCACTGCTAGTAATGCCGCAAGTGTGATTAGCGCGCGTTTTGATGCGAGTATAAGTAGAACTAGAATCAACTATCGTTGGAGTAAGTACGTTGGCGGTGCTGCTGGACGAATGTCCAACTTGCCCATAACTGTTTTGTCCCCAACATCGCAATTGTCCTGCAGATGTAATGGCACAACTGTGGTTTTCACCGACGGCAACTTCTACAAAATTTGTTCCACTTAAGATGATCGTTGGACTTGCTTTGTGAATGAGGGTCCCATCTCCTAAAGCTCCATAGGTGTTGTTGCCCCAACATTTTAGAACTCCGTTGGTTGTAATGGCACAAGAGTGATTGACCCCTGTTGAAACAGAACTAAATGAGGCTGTGGGATCAATTGGTTGTGCTGAATTGTATTGATATGTTTGAGAAATACCCAAAGCATTCTCAGCATTATTTCCCCAACATTTGAGTGATTCATCCTGCATTATGGCGCATGCGTGATAATCATCTATAGCGATCTGTTTAAAACTGTCCGCAATATCTAAGAGTTGTGGTGTGAGCTTATTTTGAATACTTTCGTCGCCTAGCTGTCCCCAGGTATTATTCCCCCAGCATTTTCTTTGTAGGGAATCAGTAATTGCACAAACTGAAGTTCCACCGTGATACACTCTAATGAAGTTCGTGCTCGCATCGATGGCGATTGGTGTGAGTTTGCTTACGGTGCTGTTATCGCCAATGACTCCATATGCATTTTCCCCCCAACATTTAAGCTTGTAGCTTTCAGTGATGGCGCAGGCAGAATTTTCTTTGACGGCCACTGCAATATATTTAACTCCAGAATCAATGTGAGTGGGGGTATAGACAGGATCGCTGTTGCCATTGCCAATATTGATGCCCCAGCATTTTAAGTCGCGATGGTTAGTTATGGCGCAAGTGAGACCACTTCCGACAGAGACAGATTCAAACTTTATTCCTAAATCTATTATAGTTGGTGTTGGAATATAAAGATCAGCTGAATTGTTTCCAACATTGCCATAAAGATTGTTACCCCAACATTTAAGTTGGTCATCTATTGTGATGGCGCACATTGTTTTATAACTGGTGCTTACGAACTTAAACTTACTGCTGGTGTCGATTAAAGTGGGCGAGTATTTAGGATTATTGGTTTGATCTCCCAGCTCGTAATTATTATTTTGTCCCATGCACTTTAAAAAACCAGAAGTTAAAATTCCACAAGAGAAGTTATGGCCCATGGTTATGGCATAATAAGTTTCAGTTCGGTCGACTCGTTGGATTTGCTCATAGGATTGCGATTTTTGCACTGGATTTCCCAAGCCCAATTTCCCATAACTATTGTCTCCCCAGCAATAAAGAAGTCCCTTCGCCGTTATCATGCAGGTTGAGTTTTCGGAATTAGAAATTCGCAATTGGGATTGAGAAGGATCGTGAATTGAGCTACTACCAAGCTTTGATATAATCTTGCCGCAGCCTCCAAGTAAAAGAGTGAATAAAATGAAGAGATTCAGTTTTAATTTACTTAAATGCATATTTCTATTTTAGAGAAAATAAGAGAGTCGTATAGCGTGCAAATTATTCCTTAAGATTTTTTTAAGAGATTAAAGGACCTAAAAAATACTTCAACTTTATGCTCGTTTCAGGTTTTATTGTTAAGATTTGGTCAAATTAGGATAAGAGATACATGATCCAAACCTATTGCATTGTCTTGCTTGATAGCTAATGGTAGATAAATGAAAAACCACAATGGAGGCTCTATGAAATTTAATTTAAAGACTCTGCACACGTTTATCCCGATGTTACCTCTAGCTTTATTTTTAAACACTGCCGCAAACGCATATACAACCCGAGTTATTAAAAAAAGCGATATCAAATCCCTCGATCGGATTGTTCTCGAACCAAAAAGTTTTGCCAATTTTCCCCATTGTTCGATTTTAGATTTAAGTAAGTGTAAATCGTCAAAATCGATAACGGTCAATCCAGAGTACGCCGAAAAATTAGAAAAACTTAAACCCGATTTCGAGACTTCTTTTGATCGCTTTTTATTGGCGAGAAAAAATCTTCTCGAGGAATTAAAAAGTAAAACGCAGAAATCTTGCAAAATGAAGGCCCTAAATCTAAAGGTGCAGCAATATACCAAATTAGTCATCGATCAGTGTTATTCTTACGAAGATCAAAGCAAAGTTGACCGCCAATACTTTGATGAATTTTTAAATGCAGAAAGAAAACTCAATCAGTTTTTAGCATACACATCTCCACTTTCGAACGATAGTGCCGAAACGTTTATGTATGGAATTAAAAGTTTCTCTAGTAATCAAAGCGATATGGCACAAAAACATTGCTCGGATCGCCATACAGAAAGTCATCATCGCTTAAGTGTTGAATTTGATCGCTCTCAGCCAATGAGTTTTAATTTAGTTCGAAGCGATAGTTTTCAAAATTGGATTGAGACGTTAAAAGTAAATTGCACACTCGCTTATGAATCATCTCTCTTTGTATTTAAGCATACTGTATTAAACTGTGTTTTTCCGGAAAATTTGGGGCATGCAAAGTTTGTTGTCAGAGCTTCGATCGATGAAGATGTTTCGACTCTATCTCGTCAATTGCAGAATGAAGTTCGAAGCTTGTTAAATGAATTTAACTATCCAAAATTAAAATCTGAAAACTGTGCTAACTAATTAGACCCTATTTGATCCGCTCTCGTTGTTATTTCTTTGGCATTTCTTTTGCTTTAAATATTGGTAAGTATGAAAGAAATACCAATGAGGGATGGATCGATGCTAAAAATCAGTCACTTGAACATTATTAACTGTATAAAAAGAAGACATGTACTGTCTTTGTTTTTGCTAGTTTTAATAGGGCAAGTTGATCATTGTTCCTCCTCTCAACTTTTCCTACCATCAACGCAAATCAATCGCGAGATCGCGAGTGCGGCTCCAGAAGAAGAAGTTCTCGTGGCTCCCGTTGTCGAAGCATCATTTCTTGGGAGCTTATTTTTAGATGACGATGCAGGAATTATGCAAGGGATGCGCGAGTCATTAAGTGATTGGGAAAGAAAAGAAGAATTCGCAAGACAATGGAGTTTAGAAAATAGAGGAATTTTTAAAACACCTTCGGCGCAAGATAAAAGAAAAATGGTGCTCAACAAATTACTTAAATACGCGGACAAAAGATTGAGCGGTGAAATGAAAAATGCCAAAGTTGGTTCGACTCTTCATGCTGTAGGAAAGGTAGAAAAATCACTACGACCAAATACCCAAGTGCAGTTGATGAATAATATCCAACTAAAATTAAAATTTCGGGCCCTTCAAGGAAAAGCTACCGCGGATGTACAAAATCCTTGGATGAGCTTTCAAACGACTTTGGGACTCAATGGACATGTTCGATCCATCACACAGAAAGAGTGGAAAGAATGGCAAATGCAAGCGGGCTTTGAATTTAAGTTTACTGAAAATCAAAACGTCGCTTTTGTTCAACGAAAAATATCCGAGAATATTTTTGGAAAAGTTTCTAGCGTCAAGCGTGCGAGCACGGGATTTTTAGAAAAAGATGCCGACAAAAGATTGGAGATTATCGCCAGTTTTCCTTTTAATCTCTAAAAAATAAGTATACTCTTTGAGGACTTTTTTAAGTTCAATGACGGAGGTCTATCAATGAGTTTATTTGACAGCGCTTTATTTCAAGACGCAATCAAACAATTAGAAGAAGCCGGCAAAATTATGGGCCTCGATCCCAATGTTGCCGAAAGATTAAAATATCCCAAAAGAGCTTTGCAAGTTTCTGTTCCAGTCAGACTTGACGACGGAACAGTGAAAACTTTTTTAGGTTACCGCGTTCAACACAATTTATCTTTGGGCCCTGGTAAAGGTGGAATTCGTTATCATCCAGGTGTGGATTTATCGGAAACAGCTGGTCTCGCCATGTTGATGACATTTAAATGCGCGCTCGTCGGTCTTCCTTACGGAGGAGCGAAAGGTGGAATTTGTGTCGATCCAACACTTTTATCTCGCCAAGAACTTCAAGCGCTCACTCGTCGTTATGCCACTGAGATCAATATGATTATTGGTCCTCATGTCGATATCCCAGCTCCAGATATTGGAACCGATGGACAAACGATGGCTTGGTTTATGGATACCTATTCTCAAATTAAAGGTTACACCGATGGTGCAGTTGTTACTGGAAAGCCTCTTGAAATTGGGGGATCGAAAGGTCGCGCTGAATCCACTGGTAAAGGTGTGGCTTTTTGTGTGAATTTCGCCGCGGAAAAATTGGGAATGCCCATTAATCACAACACGACAGTTGCGATTCACGGTTTTGGTAAGGTTGCCATTCCTGCAGCCTATGATCTAAAAGCTCAAGGAGCCAAAATTGTCGCGGTCTCGGATGTTTCAGGCGGCATTTATCACGAGAATGGTTTAGATATTGAAAAGTGCGAGCAATGGGTGCGCGAAAATCGCGTGCTAAAAGGAATGCCGGGAGTGAAGTTCATCACTAACGAAGAACTATTCGCACTCGACGTCGATGTCCTAATCCCTGCTGCAATCGATGGTGTGATCACGCATGAAAATGCACACAACGTTAAAGCTAAAATTATTGCCGAAGGTGCAAACGGCCCGCTGACGAAAGAAGCGGTGGATATCGTTTCAGCGAAAGGTGCATTTTTAATTCCCGATGTTTTATGTAACGCTGGGGGGGTAATCGTTTCGTATTTTGAATGGGTCCAAGGATTACAAAGTTTCTTTTGGGATCTGGACGAAGTCAATAAACGCTTACATTCAATTTTAAAAGAAGCTTTTGAAAACGTTTATCAAACTTCAAAAGAATTCAATTGTAATATGAAGAGTGCGGCTCTCGTTGCGGCTATCAGAAGACTTGAAAAGGCGATGAAGCTAAGAGGTTTATGGCCAAGTTAATCGCGGTCATTAAGAATTTCTTGATAAGCAAAATAAGTAAGGTATAAAATAAAAATGAAATAGACCTAAGCTTTAAAAAGGACAAAGCATGAAAATAAAAAACTTACTCTTTATCTGTTGTATGTTTTTAAGTTTTCATGCTTTTTCCTTTTTACCAGTCGCTAAAATTTCCAACCTAAGCACCAATGCAAAATTATTTTTTTCCGATGATTCTGGTCAAAAACAAAAAGCCAAAAAAGGCGACGAGATTCAGGAAGGGCTAACTTTAATTTTGGAGGGAAGTGGCTTTGTTGAAATTGTTTTTCCCAACGGAAAAAAGATTCAAAAAGTGATTCGTCTCGAAGATGAGGGTGCATTACAATTCCCAAAATTAAACCCCATGAGCACAAATATCGTTTTAAAGAATGGGAGCCTTGCAGTATTGGTTGGAATCATTCCAACGACTCATGATTTTATGTTGAGCACGGAAAATGGAAAAGTTTTTAATTTAAATAACACTAAAGCTTTTTTTGATTTTAATGCGAAGAACTTAACATCCTTTGTTTATTTACATCAGGGACAGTTTTTAAATAAAGATTTCAAATTAAAAACTGGAGAAAGCACAGTTTTTAAAGATGGTAAAATTTCTAAAATGGCAAAAATTAACGATGCTTTTTTAATTCAGGTGAAAAAGTCAGTTGCAACTTTATCTGACAAATTTAGATCTCTCAAGTAAACCTCAAGTTATTGAAAGATTTTGAAATTGGACAAAATTTCAAAAGGGCCTTAAAATTATAATTGTTGTTTGTTCCGCACGGAATGTTTTATTAACCTAACAAGGACCCCTTCCATAGAACCTCCACAAGTTATCCTAGAACATAGTTATCAAATTATAGCTCTTATTATCTGTTTTATTGCCACTGCTTTTTTTTCAGCAGCTGAAGCTGCACTTTTATCTATCGGTGCCGATCGAGCGAGGCAGTTGATTGAAGACGGTGGAGCCAAGGGAAAAGCTCTCGCCTTTATGATGTTAAAACCTAGCGAGTTGCTCTCGACGATTTTAGTGGGGAATAGCATTGCCAATATTTTGGCAGGTTCGCTTTCCACATCACTTGCCACAATGTTTACTGGTGAAAGAATTATTGGTTACCTTTTAGGGGTCACTACATTAATCGTTATTGTCTTTGGGGAAATTATCCCGAAAACATTTGGGCGTAATCATGCAGAAAGATTGGCACCACTTTCGATTAGAATTCTGCAAGTTTTCTTTTATCTTTTTTATCCTTTAATTAGTATCATCGTTTGGTTTGTCAAAACTGTTTTGCGCGAGGATGCCGATCTCTCCGGCCGTATGGTCACTAGCGAAGATATCGAGTTTATGATTAATAAAGCTGAAAAAGAAAAAACCATGGACTCCAAACAAATCGATTTGCTTTCGTCGATTTTAGAATTTCCATTGATCAAAGTGAAAGACATTATGATTCCTCGAAATAAAGTCAATTACGTGCAAGTCTCGTGGGATTTTAATACGCTTTTAAGCTATTTAAAAGAAACTGGTAATACGCGCTATCCGGTGTGCGATGGAGAGTTAGAAGACATCGTTGGATTTTTACACGTGAAGGATTTTGCTTTTTTATCCGATGGCGAAAAGAAAAATTTTAAATTTAAAGAAATGACCAAAGCTCCTTTTTTTGTCTACGAGCATATGAAAATTCAATCTGTGTTTGATCATATGAATCGCAAAAAAGTTCACCTCGCACTGGTGAAAGATGAAAATGGAACAGTGGTTGGGATCGTGACCTTAGAAGATATTATCGAAGAAATTTTCGGTGAGATTCACGATGAGCACGATGATGTCGAAGAAAAAATGAAGGGACTCGAAGAAGCAAATTTAGTGGATGGAATTATTATTGAAGGCGACACGCAGTTGCGCGAGCTTTACCAAGACTACGATATAAAAATTCCGCTCAACGATAACTACTCAACTCTATCGGGTTTCTTACTCGATATGCTGGGTAATAACTTTCCGGTTCAAGGTCAAATTATTGTTTGGGAAGGATTGAGTTTCGAGCTCGTCAAAGTTGTGGACTACGTGATTAAAGAAGTAAAAATAAAAGATGTCGATGGTGAAAAGCATCTTTTCTCAAAAAAACAACATGCTGAACTGGTCGAGCAAAGCGATTTAGAAGCATCGATGTCAGTGCGCAAAAACGAGAATTAATATGATTTACGATATTGCAGTGGTCGGTGCTGGAGCTGCTGGAACACAAGCGATGCTTCGGGCCGTGCTAAATAATGATTCCTGTTTGTTTTTCACTGGTACCAAAAAAGATCAAAAAAAATCTCGCGCTTTCTGGGTCTCTAAAGTAGAAAACATGCCAGCGCATTTTCAATATAAAAAAGGCATCGTACAACCGTTGCAAGAAGTGGTGGAGTTTGTGCGCCAATCTGATTTTGCAGAAAAGCTTTCGATGCAGGAAAACGTGGGAGTCGAAGAGCTTAAAAAAAATGCCGATGGCCTGTTTGAAATAAAAGACTCGCTTCAAAAAACTCATCTCGCTCGCTATGTTATTTTATGCACGGGCGTGATGGATGTTCAGCCTGTGATTAAAGGAAGCATTAAACCGATTCTACCTTATGCCAATGTGCAATTGGCCGACTATTGTTTGCGTTGTGATGGGCACCATGTGATTCATAAAAATGTTGGGATCATCGGTACAGATACTTCTTCTGTTTGGGTGGCCGTGATGTTGGTGGAGCGATACCCTGTGCTTTCCATGACAGTTTTTACGCACGGAAAAAGTTTAAAGCTAAGCGACGAGCTTTTAAGCTTACAAAAAAAATACCAGATAACGATCGTGGAAGAAAGCATCGAAGGCTTTCAAGGCGAAGCCAAGGAAAATAAATTAGAAGCACTTCATTTAAGCGATGGCAAACAAGTAGCGGTGGACATTATTTTTGTTTCTCTGGGAATGATCGTCTACAATCAATTGGCTAAAGGTCTCGGCGCTGATTTGGATGAAAGAGGTTTTGTTAAAACGAATGATAAAGGAATGAGCACCATCGAAGGATTATTTATTGCGGGTGATTTGCGCGCCAATACCAAAAAGCAAATTTACACCGCATGGGATACGGCCGTGGATGCTGCCGATGAAATTAATTTGCGTTTAAGAAGAATGCGTCGGCAATAATTGCCCCTTTTTGATTCCTGTCTTTGGTATAAATTTACCACCCTCGCACTTCATTTGAATTTCGTTTATGATGGATCTATGAAAAATCTTAAAATTAAAAATTTAAAAGTTTCTCTCATCAACATTGTTTTGCTTGGAGTAATGAGTGTGGGCTGTTTTTCGCTTAAAGCGAATGAAGTTATAATTAATGCTGATTTATTTGAATTAATTTCTAATCTAGCTGGAAATATTGAAGATATAAATACGGGATTAAGTGCCAATGGTGTGATAAAAAATCTCACTGGCCAATCACCCTGTGCGATGAATGAAAGCTTGTTGATTTTAGCAGAGAACGAGACTCCAACCGAATCACAGCAAGTAGATGTACCAACTCCTATAATCAATGCATCGCCAGAAGTGATTCGTACTTTTATTGAAAATCCATTTAATGATAATCGAGCTCCTTACATTCCTGCTCCATCTACCACTCCTACCGATGCGACTATTCCAACTTCCCCTTCATCAAAAAACAACAACGATCGATTAGAGAAATTTAAAAACGGATTTAGATGTCTAGGAGACACCCCAAATACTTTAGATCAAGATATCGCACTAAAAGATGATCATCATGGTTCACAAGCGCAAGTTCAAAATTGGATGGCCTGTTCCAATGCGGAAAATAGCAATATTGAAATTAAGGGTGAAACTTACGATAAAAGTGCAAGAGCAGACTTGCGAAAAATCAAAAACATAAACAGTATCATCCTCAAAGAAAAATGCGAGCAAAATAGTCAATGCTCGCCACTGCGCTTTGATGTAAATTTTAAAAATCAATTAAAAGATGAATCCTATTTAAAAATTTCACCGAATGTAGAAGAAGAAAAAAATAATCGACATCAAGAGCTGATGATTTTTTTCCCGCGCAGATCGACACCTACGCTAAAGCCGATAGAGGGCAGCGAGAATTATGAGTTGACATTGTCCAATGGAGAAAAAGTCACTTACGATAAAAATTTAAAAGTGATCGACGGTGTGCTTAGAGAAGAAAATGGGAAAATAAATTATACTGGGTACTCAACGATTATTCGCGCCGTATCTAATAATAAGTATATCGAATTGCCATCGACCCATCCAAGTGCCAAAGTACAAGTCGTTCAAAAAGGCAAAACTTGTCAATTAAAAGCGAGTGATATTTGGATGAATCGCACGGATAAAAATAGCGAAGTGGTGATGAAGCCCGTACTTGCGACAGATGATGGAATGAAAAGTTTGATTGCAAAGAAATGTAAAATTAATCTGTAAAATAAAAAAAGATTATGTCGGAAGACTTAAAATAAGTTGATGTTCAGACTTTTGATCAAAATCTTCATTTTTTATTTTTGCGCGACAACTTAAGCGAAGTTCAAAGCCTGCACTTAATTCTGGATGATTTTTTTCCTGCATGGTTTTTAAGAGTGCTTCGATGGTGTTTTTTTCAACAGCACTTTTTGCTTGTAATAAGTCGGCCCCTTTTTCCACCCACACTTTACATGCGCCACAACTTCCGGCCAAACATCCATGGGGGAGAGTCACTAGCTGACGTTCAAATCCTTCGTAGATAATATCACCTGCATCTAAATGAATTTTTTTTTCATGGGAAGATTTCAGCTGTGCTAACACGGTGAGCATATGACTTTTATCCTAAGACGAATACTATTTGAATTATTATAAAGCACAACAGCGGAGACAGCAATGTTATCATTTGAAAAGCTATACTCTATGGGCCACGAAGAAGTGATCTTTTTTTCAGATCCTACTTGCAACTTAAAGGCGATAGTAGCGATTCACAACACAACTCTAGGACCAGCGCTTGGTGGCACGAGAATGTGGCCTTATGCCACGATGGATGAAGCAGTGGAAGATGCTCTTCGTCTTTCGCGCGGAATGACTTATAAAAATTCAATCTCGGGCTTGCACCTAGGTGGTGGCAAAGCGGTTATTATTGGCGATCCAAAAAAAGATAAATCAGAAGCGCTTTTTCGCGCTTACGGGCGATTTATTGAATCGCTCAACGGTCGCTATATTACGGCAGAAGATGTGAATACAAATGTCGAAGACATGGAACATATTTACTGTGAAACAGGCAACGTCACTGGAGTGGCAGAAATTCACGGTGGGTCGGGAAATCCATCGCCGTGGACTGCGCGCGGAGTTTTTCGCGGAATGGAAGCGAGCTGTGTAAAAGTTTTTGGCGATCGCTCGCTCAAGGGAAAAACGGTGGCGATTCAAGGTGCAGGTTCCGTTGGAACGCATTTAGGTCAGTGGCTGTACGAATCTGGCGCAAAAGTTTTCGTCAACGATATTAGCGAGAGCAATGTTCAACGCTTTTTAGAATCGGTGCCGAATGCAGAAGTGCTTAAAGGCGACGAGATTTACGATGTGCGAGCAGATATTTATGCTCCATGTGCGCTTGGAGCGACGATTAACGATCAGACCATCGAGCGATTAAAAGTAAAAATTGTTTGTGGGGCGGCCAATAATCAACTCAAAGAAAGTCGCCACGGCGATATCTTAAAAGAAAGAGGCATTCTTTATGCTCCTGATTATCTCATCAATGCAGGTGGGGTGATGAATGTTTCGATTGAATTTGAAGGATGGTCGGCGGAGAAGTCGACTAAAATGGTCGACAAGATTTACGATACAACTTTGAAAATTTTTAAAATGTCTGAAGAGATGAACATTCCAGTTTATAAGGCGACGGATCTCTTGGCCGAACAACGCATCGATTCGATCAAGAAAATTAAAGGAGCTTATCTTGGAAACCATGCCCACCGTTTTCCCGGGCGCAAGACGAGAAGATAATTTTACCTCTCTCATTTAATTTCCTTAAGTAGGTTAGAATAAAGTGATGAAGTCACTTTTACTTCTAACCTTTTTTTTTCTCGCGTGTTCAATGCAAAAGCTTGCAGCGATTGGATTTGAAGATGCCATCTTTCCAGAACTGGTTACGAGCACGCGCGCGCTGGCGATGGGAAATGCATTTATTTGTCGAGTCGACGATGCCTCTGCCGCTTTTTATAATCCGGCGGGACTCGGAACTGTGCGCTTTAAGCATTTGCATTTATCTAATTTTAATTTTGAGACGAACAAAGATATTTTAAAAGGGGCGACTAGTGGAAGTATTTCTGATGCTCTTTCCGGTTTCGGGAATATGTTTTCGCTCAACGGTTTTCGTCAGGTCATGGGAACGAATGTAGGGGATATCGCTCACGCGCGATTTTCCATGTTGCCCAATTTTACCATGCGCTATTTAACTGTCGGTTATATGCTTGCCAAGAGAATGCGTGCGACAGTGGCGAACACTTCGTCGACGGGTTTTGAATACGCCGATCGCACAGACACTGGGCCGTATGCAGCCATCAATCTTTCGCTCTTTGGTGGGATATTAAAATTTGGTGTCACTGGTGTGCTTATGTATCGCTCGGAGGTCACGGGCACGGCCGATCCCTCTCAGTCTCTAAGTATTGCTTCTTCCCAATATAAAAAAGGAACGACAGTATATTCGGTAGCTGGTGCACGTTTAACTTTTCCTTTTGTTTTACTCCCCACTTTTGCTCTTAAAATGCACAATGTTTTTGGCAATGGTTTTTATGGAACGAGTGGGGCAGGTGCGCCGGCAACCATTCCGCAAAGTATCGATGCAGGATTTTCAATCACGCCGCAAATAGGTCAATCGACTCGTTTGCATGTCGAATTTAATTATAAAGATCTCACTGGAACAAGTAGCGGTGTTTCAATGGTGCGAAGAATGCTTTTGGGAATGGAGTTGGATTTTTCTCGCACATTTTTTCTGCGCTTGGGTTACGGCGATGGTTTTGGCTCGGGTGGCATTGGCATTCGCTCTACTAACTTAGAATTTGATGTGACAACCTATGCTGTGGATACTACCTCATCTGCTTTTAGAGGTGCGGAAGATCGTCGATTTGTCTTGGGATTTTCCTCCGGATTTTAAAAAAATCTTACATTATTCACTCCCTCAATAAGAGGATAAAAAGTGTACAAGCTTAAACTTTAGCTATACAGTTTTAATACTTTAAAGACCAGATTTTGAGAGGGAGTTTCAGCATGTTAGAGACCAATGCCAGCAAGGATAAAACTAAGAATTCTGCTAAAAATGAAAAGCAAAAAATACTCGCTAAAAGTGAACTGGTTAAAAAATTAAAGTTACAAAAAAAAGATCTGATTGAAATTTTAGAAAATGTCTACACCTCGAGAAAAACTGACGATGCAGAAATCTCGATGAAAAAACAATCCAAAGCATACTTTCAAATTTCGGGAGCGGGTCACGAAGGGATTTTAACAGCTGCGGCCAGAATGCTAAAACCAAAACACGATTGGTTTCTTTGTTACTATCGCGATCGCGCCCTCTGCTTGGGTTTAGGTGTGACTCCCTACGAAATGTTATGTCAGGCCAATGCCAATATTGGCGATAGTGCTTCTCACGGACGTATGATGCCGGCCCATTGGGGCCATGTGGGATTAAACATTGTGAATAAATCTTCATGCACGGGGACGCAGTTTTTACAAGCTTGCGGCTTGGCTGAAGCGGGTCTATGGTACAAGCGATTAACGGAAGAATATAAACTTAAAGGTTTCGAAGAACGTTATAAAAATGACGAGATTATTTACGTCTCCACCGGAGATGGAACAATCGCTCAAGGAGAATTTTGGGAAGGGCTCACCACTTCCATCGTCAATCACTTGCCCGTTTTATTTATGGTGGAAGATAATGGCTTTGCGATTTCAACTCCTACTTATGTGCAGTATCCAGAGGGATCAATTTCTAAAACTCTCGCGAACTTTCCCGGGCTTAAAATTTTTGTAGTCGACGGCAATTGTCCCATCGAATCACTGAGTGTGATGAAAGAAGCGACAGATTATATTCGCAAAGAAAGAAAGCCGGCACTCGTGCACGCTTTTGTCACGCGCCCTTATTCACATTCACTTTCCGATGACCACGGCATGTATCGCACGAAAGCTGAACTTGAAGAAGAGTCGAGAATTGATGTTTTTCATTCTTATCCAAAATTTTTAATTGAATCGGGACTCCTGAGCGAAAAAGAAGTAGATGAGACCTTGAAAAAATGTAGTCAAAAAGTAAAAGAAGATATGGATCGGTGCTTGCAAACTCCTTGGCCTGAAACGACAACGGCGATGGATCATTTATACTCGACAATAAAACCAATCGATGCACAAACTTTTGAAACGTCGCCAGAATTTAGCGGCAAAGACGATGTGCCCATGGCCGCATCGATCAATAAAGTTTTAAGAAATGAATTTCAAAAAAATCCACTCCTTCGCATGTGGGGAGAGGACGTGGCCGATTTTTTCGAGAAAGAGCGATTAAATAATCCCGACTTAAAAGGCAAGGGAGGCGTCTTTAAAATCACCGCTAATGTGCAAAGAGAATCGCGCGACGGACAAGTTTTTAATTCACCGCTCGCCGAGGCAAATGTTATTGGACGTGCCATCGGTGCAGCAATAAGAGGTGTGAAGCCCGTCGTTGAAATTCAATTTTTTGATTATATCTGGACTGCTTATATGCAACTAAAAAATGAGATGGCCACTTTGCGCTACCGCTCAGGTGGAGATTTCACTTGTCCTATGGTGGTGCGCGTGCCCATCGGTGGATATTTAAAAGGTGGGGCCATTTATCATTCGCAATGTGGTGAATCGCTTTTTACTCACGTGCCAGGAATTCGCGTGGCTTTCCCATCTAATGCTCTCGATGCAGCCGGCTTGCTTCGCACGGCCATTCGTGGCGACGATCCCGTGATGTTTTTAGAGCACAAGCATTTATACTATCAAGGTTACAATCGCACGGCCGATCCCGGTGAAGAATTTATGATTCCCTTTGGAAAAGCGCGCATCGTTCGCGAAGGTGTCGATGCCACTATTGTGGCCTGGGGTGCATTGGTACAAAAGTCAGTCGAAGCCGCAAAAAAATGTGAAGCCTTGGGAAAAACTGTCGAAGTCATCGACCTAAGAACTCTCGCACCCTACGATTTTGAAGCGATCAAAAAGTCACTTGCGAAAACCCACCGCTTGATGATTGCGCACGAGGAGCAAAAGACATCGGGATTTGCTGGAGAAATCGCTGCAAGGGTCAACGAAGAATGTTTTGAACTATTAGACGCACCGATTTTAAGAGTGGCTGCTCTCGATACTCACTGTGCATACAATCCTGGTCTAGAAGATGTGATTTTACCGCAAGTCAGTCACGTGGAAGAAGTATTAAAAAAATTATTAGCTTATTAAGTTATAAATTTTTTGTGGCATTTTCTTAAAGCCACATATTTAAACAAGTTAGACCTAAATTCATATTTTTTACCTTGCAAGTTTTCTTCTGACTAACATTTAGTAAGAAGAGAGCTTGCATGATTAATTTAAGAACCAAAAGCCTATTTAAATTTGGAAAAATTTATATCCCAGTCGACCTCTTTGGCTATGCCAATATGGGGCTTCCCGGTGTCGAAATCATTGGCCTTGGCAAGCATTCTCGAGCAATGAAAGAAAAGTTTCTCTATCTTTCATCAGAGCTAGGACTTAATCTTCCCAAGAGAAGATATGTCATTTGTACCGACGGCGAACTCGAAGGGAAAAAATTTACTCAAGAAGAATATCGTTTTTTAGAATTACCCATTTATCTAATGCTTTGGAGTCTGGCCGGAATTCTCCCTTTTCATCGCATGGATGATTGCTTTTCTTCCGGAAAGGTTTCGGTAAGTGGAGAAGTTGAATCCTTGGAGATGTCAGCAACTTTTCAAAATGAGTTAGATGATTTTTTAATGCTCGATCGCAATGAACTAAAAATTATCGCCCCGGATGATACTGAAGTCATCGAGGAGTATTATCACCTGTCATTAAACGGATTATTGAAGAGTTTGACCGAGCATCAACATAAGCATACGGATCAAAAAATCATGCCCTTTATAAAAGGGCATGATATTGGTGAGAGCTTGATAAAACAGTCGAGTTTAAAAGTAATGGGGAGACATTAGTTACTAGAATCATCAAAGGGGAGATCTTCTGGGTAGTCGGTTTGATTTAGTAAAAATTTATTATTTTGAAGTAATGCTTCGATTTTCGAACTAGATTGTAATTTTATTTTTTGATTTCTTTCTGGATTTGATAGAAACTCAATATTTGTATTAAGTTTCTTTTCAATTAAATCTGAAAGTTTTAGATAATCTCCAGAAATAAGTGCTATACAGGTTTTAGATTTGCAATCACCCTTAATTTGTGGATAGACATAATTTTTGAAGTAAATGTTATTTATTAGAATAGATGCATAATGTTTAATATTATTAGAGTAAAAGTACCAAACGTTACGACTTCCTAGGATTAAGTCTTCAGTTCTACTGTAAGGATTACAAGATACACTTTCAGTTAATTGATTTGGTTTATAATAGATTTCCATAGAACATGTTTCTAGATTATTATTGCGGGATAATGTAACTCTAATTTTCATAGTGACTTTTTCATATTTTTTTTGATCAAAACTTACTTTGAAATTGATGCTTTTTTCAAAGTTACTTTCAGTAAATTCGATGACATCACTTATGTCCAAATTAATATCCGGATTATTTTTAATCCATGGGAATAATTGAACTACATCAGTTAAAATATTTTCAAAAACTTTGTTTTGATTTTCTTCAATTTTTATTTTATCACCTAAAAGTTGTTTGACCATGATGGTCTTTGATTCGTTAGAAATATGTGCGCTTTGTGAAATGGCGTTTGATTTTTCTAAGTAAGCTTTAATTGGGGGAATGACTTTTGATTTAAAATCGTTGTCAAAATTAGTTAAAACTTCATCAGTTTTTCTTTTAAGATTTTCAGCAACTTTCAAATAGTCACTAGAGATTAAAAATCCTTTACTAGGAGTTGATTTCATTTCTTGGATGATACTTTGAATTCTTCCCTCGGAGACTGCAAATTGACTTTCGTAAAAATTGGTTTGATTCACTTGCTGAGCAAATGTGAAATGACTTAAGACTGAAATAGTGAGTACGATCAAATGACTAGGTGTTTTCATTTTATAGTCCTTGGTTTGAAAGGTTTTGGTTAAGTTTCATCTTTATATTTTCGTATTCTGAAGGCGTTAGTTGAGGTGAGATAAAATCGAGGATCTGCTTTTGTAATAACTTTGCATGAAGATTAATTTTTTCAAGTAGATATTGTTTTTCTCTTTTAATCGGAGGGTTTAAACCTTCAACTTGAGATTTTAAAGTACTTAAATTTAAAATTTGACTTAAATGTTGTTGATTGAGTAAGTAGTCCAAATTATTTCTTTCATTAAATTTTAAAATAACTTGTGCAATCCAGGTAGCTTCTAGAGGTAGAGTTTTTGAAAAAGGAAGATTTATCAATGGAAGATACTCACCAAAAGCTTGAAGAGTAATTTCGTCATTTAGAAATTGTGCAGCTTTAATATTAATTAACACATTATAGTCTTTAATAATAAGCTTTTCATTTAAAGTTTTATTTATAACATCCCCAAGCCAGAGATCAATTAACTCTTCAGAAAAAATAAATTCGCGCTTTTCATTATCTAAATCAATAGCACGACTCATAATATTTCTAAGAACTTCGCTGCGTTCGAAATTTAAATTTCTAATCTTATTTTTAAAGACCTCGAAGTTTGAGGTGATGATACTGTTAGTAAGTGCGTCCACTAAAATGCTTTTTTGGAGTTCTAAATTTTTTAAGATTATCCAATCATTATACTTAAGAATTGTAGTGAATTCAGTCTCTGATTTTTTGTCAAGAGGTATAATCAAACTCTCTAAATGATGAATATTGTCTATTAATTTCACTCTGTCTTCTTGGTTAGACTTTACAAGAGTCAGTATGTCTCTATAAGGAGCAAGTTTTGGATGATAGTATGGAAAGTTAATGGAGTTGATCTTCATATTATAATTAAATTGTTGTGAAGATGAAGGCTTGTTATTTAAAAGTTCCGCAATGTAAAAGTTGAAAGTTCTTAGTTTGAGTGCGCGGTCTGGGACGTCCATTCCAATAAAGCGATGAAGGACTTCATGAGAGATGGTCATTGCTTGCTTAAAAAGTCTATCGTCCTCTTGATTTGAGTCCAAGAATTCAAATTTTGATGCAGAAACATAAACGATCTGATTATCTCGAAATGCGAGCTGGTAAGTATGTGGCATGAATGCGGGATTCAAAGTTCCTCGATAGTTCTCGAGTAAAGAAAATGGATAAATGTATTCGGTGAAACAAAAGTTTAAATTTTGCAAGTCTTGCTTAAATTCAAGTGCAAAGTACCAGTGTACCTCAGAAATCTTTTGAATGACTTTCTTGAGCATAGAATTGGATTCAATGAATTCACTTCCTTTTTTCCAAGTGCATACAAATTTTCTGTCTAAATCGAGAAGGTTGACGGTCCCATTTTTGTATTGAGCGAGACCACCTCCACGAAGCCCAGATCCTGTTTGTGAAGATGCCTGAAAAGATAAACTTGCGAGGCATAACATGAATAAAATTTTTTTTATGTTCATTATTGATACTCCTTGTGGGTCAGTCTAAATACATTGGCCAAAGCTTGATAGATTTCTGTTTTCTTTTTTCCAGCTTTAGCAATTTCGTTCAGTTGATTGAGGTATTGATCGGTAAGCTCGCGAACTGCATCGATTTGATCAGGATCAAAGGCAAAAACTTGAGCACCGATTACTTTTTCATTTGAGTTTTGACTTTCAACACTATTTAAAGACTTTTGATGTATTTCTTTATAGTAAGAGCGCATGGCTTGCACTGGATTGGAAGCTTCAACCAATATTTCGGATTTTTTTCTTCTGTATTGTTGAGTCGAAGTCATTTCAATGAGACCAAGATTCAGCAGATTATTTAATGTGACTTCGACGTCGAGTTTAGATATCCCCATTTTTTTTGCCAACTGTTGAGGGTCAATTTTTTTAGCTTGATGAGAAACGTATTCGAGAATCGCAAGCCCGTGCCAAGAAGAAATAAGTTTAAAACATTCAATGTCTAAAAAAGAATTTTTAATGTCATGCTCATTTTTAATCGACAATTTGGGGTTTAATTTTTTTAATCGTTCTAGGTATTGTAATTTTAGTGTCATCTTTTTCACCCCTTCGTATTGAACCAAGGTGATAAAATATTCTTGTTCTCTAGGCTTCAACTCCAATCTTTCAGCAATTTCAATTGCGCGCTCGAGGGAGAGTTTTCTTTTGTGATTAAAGATTGAAGAAAGTGTCGCGGGTGAAAGATTGAGCTTTTTAGCGAATGACCTCAAAGAGTACTGAGGATTCGCCTGACTTTTTTCAAGCAATATATTTTTAAGATAAGAAATGGAATTGTCGTATTCGTAAATCATAGCAAGGCTTATAGCCCGAATCTGTTAAATCACAAAGTGTTATGTAAACAAATCGTTTACGGCGTGTAAACAGGTCGATTTTTGAAATAGCGATTGTATATTTTTTACACATTTTAATAAAATTTGCGAATGTAATAAAGCAATTTGGATGTGTATTAAATTCCTAGTTTCACTCGCGGATTAAGTTTTCGTGATATAGACACATTTATTAATTTTTTGAAGCTAGGTAGTTTATGAATCTTAAAGGCTATTTATTTTTATGGGTATTCATTTTAAATGGTGCACTTTATGCCAAAGTGACAATGGTTGATTTAGACCGAGTTTTAGACAAAGCAAATAGCATGGAAGAATTTCTAGCCTCGCCCGAACTCATTGAAGAGTACTATCAGTTGGCCCTTGATTATTATGGAGGGAGTGAGCATTTTCCTAGAAAGTCATTTAATTTAATTATAAAAACTTTTCGTGATGCCATTAAACACATTCCAGAATTATCTCAAATAGCATTTAAGAAAAATTCAAACGCGGCGACATCTACATTTAAGAGCGCGATTCATAATTATGATGTTAAAATAAATAAATTAAAGTGGTCCTTGTTTTTGGCACAAAGCAATTTTAAAGTTACAGATGCAAGTGCTGAAGAACTGCTTAAAGAAATGGAGTCTTCTTTAATATGGTTAGCTGGTCAACGAAATGTTTTGATTCAAGATAAGCCATCGCGGGCAGTTGAGATAATTAATGCTATTCATATGAATGAAGTTAAAACGCGCAATGAGTATAGAAAGTTAAAACAGCTACTTGCTATGCTGGCATTTAAAGATCCAGATTTTAGAAAAAGAATTATGAGTCAAGACGCAAATGTTTCTTTGCATGCTTATAATGAGTTTAGAACAAATTATTTTACCGAGAGATTTAAAGCTAAAAGAGAATTTGATGAGTATTCAAAAATTCTGAGGATGGTTTTAAATGATTTTCCCAACTCAAATGTTTTAGTTAAAAATAATGAATATTTTATTCCTGATGTTCAAAATCAATTTTCAAATGCGCGCTTTGATTTTGTAGAACTTCCGCGCAAATTTCATGCGATGTTTTCTGGCGTAAGTTTAAAAGAATGCTTGGGGGCTGGAGCAACTGAAGATTCGAAGTTGTCATTTAAACGATTGTTGGTAGGCATGCTCAAGGGAGCTAAAGATGTTCACGTATTATATGATCAAGTTTATCAAGGAAGAATTTTACATGTTCCAGTACTGGCCAATGACAAAGACGCTATTTCGATTGAAGTAATGGCACCACACCTAGATTCAAAAATTGCTTATGTAGAAAATGGGGAAGTGGTCGATAGAAGTATGGTGATCGATCTTTATTTGGAAAAAGAAAAGTCGCTTTTGCCAAAAGATATACTTGGATTTTTAGTCAGTACTGAAGAAATGTTTCACAATGGAGGGGGCTTTCCTGCACTAAAGAAAAGTTTTCAATGGGCTTTATCTCTACCAGATTTAATCAATTCGGTTAGAACAAAAGATATAGAATTAGAAAAAAGCATTTCTTCTATTCCAGAAAGGACCTTTGAAGAACGTAATCTTGTTGCTTATTTTGAGAATGATAAATTGATTTACCAAGCGGGCAAGGTGAGCCTGTCTTCCCTTAGGCTTATTGAACGTAGTTCAGGTCTCTCTAGTCTTTCAAATTTTGGTCACAAACTTAATAACCATGAGTTTATCAAGCTCGGTGTTAGCATGTATGAATTTAATTTACTAAGCTCTCTTGAGAAAGTTGCTCACAGGGATTGGGTATTTGATACTTTATCAGATATTGCTTCAGGGAAAAGAAGCAATCAATTTACAGAGGAGTTTTTTGAGAATTGTAGTATTCAATGCGTTCGCAATCTAGTGGGGGTACTTTTGCATGAGGCTCAGAGCCTAGAACAATTTAAGGCCATCCTTCAATTATTCCACTCATTACCCTCTTTGCATCAAAGGCATTTTTTTAATGAATTTGTAAGGATTGGTTATTCGCAAATGGTGAGATATTTTGCATCATTAAACCCAATTGAAAAACAACAAGCAATTATAGAAATAAACCAATTATTAAATCATGAGTCATCAGAATTATTTTTTAAGAATTACTTAAGTTCGATTAATAATCCAAAATTGTATCTGAAACTTATTTTTCAGAAGAAAGGAAATGGTCTATCTAAAAACTTTGAAAGCTTCCTAATAGATCAGTTGCAGAATTTTAAATCACTAAACCCCAGTGTAGAAGACTGGTTGAACCTTATGAGCCTTTTTCAAAATAAAGAAAATAGAGAACATTTTTATATTAAATTTTTTCATTTAAATGCTCAGAATTTTGATTTTATGAAAAGATTTATAAAGGAACTTTTAAATGAAAGTCAGAATTTAACAGATAGTGAATTAAGAAAAATAATGAAATTTGTTCAGGTTGGAATGTATTTTTATACCTATGAAGATGCTTTGTGGATATTAAATAATTTCCCGCTTTCCAAACAATCAATGTTGGAGTTTTACATGTTTGTTTTTACAGGTTCGAGTTATAAATTTAATGCGGAGGAGTTCTACACGATCACGAAAATGCTTTATGATAAATTAAATACAAGTTCCCTTGAAGGTACAGGCACTGAAATGTATTCATTTGTAGATATGATTGCACATTTTGAAAAAAAGTTTTTTTATGATTTAAATCCATCAGCTGTTTTAAGGTTGAAGTTTAAAGCATTAAAGGTGAGGGGAGCTAAGCACACTTGCTTTTTTCATTTAAATGAAATGTTGAATTTAATAAAAACAAAAAAATAAAAAATTCAACTCTAGTCATTCATTTACTTTTAAAAATTCATTAAAATAAAGTTTAATAAAATTTAAGGAAAAAATTGATTTATTTAATCGGGCAGATTGAGTCTTGGACAAGTCTTATACAAGCCTTAAACAGTTTTAAAAAATTCCGCTTAGGGTATGATCGAAATACAGTTTTAAATTTTGTTTATTTATTTTGAAAATCTTAAAGGGGAAAAGGATGAACTCTGCAAGTGCACTCAAGACAAGCGACATGATTTTTAATGATGTGAGCGAAGTCTATTCGATGATTGATCAAGTTCCATTTAACGTAATGTACTGTGAAACAGATTTGATTATTAAGTATGCCAACAATCAAAGTTTGCAGACACTCAAGAAAATTGCACACTTGTTGCCAGTGCCACCAGAAAAAGTTGTAGGAAGCAGCGTCGATATTTTTCATAAAAATCCGGCCCATCAGCAAAGAATTTTATCTGATTCAAGAAATCTTCCCATGAACTCGAATATCAAGCTTGGAAACGAAACATTGAATTTAGACTTGATGCCTATTTTTACAAGAGATAAAAGCAAATATATTGGAGTGATGGTTTGCTGGGAAGTGATCACCGAAAAACTAGAAACTGAAAATAAAAATGCTCAGTATATTTCCATGATCGAGAACATGCCGATTAATATTTTGCTTTCCGATCGCGATTTTAATATTAATTATGTAAATCCGAAATCAAAAGAAACATTGAAAAAGATCGAGCATCTCTTACCTTGTAGTGTTGAAAAAGTTTTGGGAGCTAATATTGATATTTTTCATAAGAATCCCAACCATCAAAGAAAAATTTTATCGAATCCAGCAAACTTACCACTTAGAACGACGATCACACTTGGAACAGAGTATCTCGATCTCTTGGTGAGTCCGGTCTATGACAAAAATAAAAATTACCAAGGGGCAATGGTCACTTGGGAAATCATCACGGAAAAAATTGTCTTAGTAAATGCTGTCAATCAAGTTTCTTCACAGCTAACGACGGCATCTGAAGAATTGACCAAAACGGCAGTAAATCTTTCAAAGACTGCTGAAAAAACCACTTTGCAAATTGAAACTGCAGCTGCTGGTGCGGAAGAATTATCGGTTGGAATGAAGAGTGTTTCAGCGAGTACGGTTGAAATGACCACATCTATTCAGGAAATTTCTAAGTCAACTCACTTATCCGCTCAAATGAGTAGTGAGTCACAGCAAAAAGCAGTTGAGACTAATAAAATTATTAATCAGCTAGGTAAATCTAGTATTGATATAGGATCAGTTGTGAAGGTCATCTCGACGATTGCCCAGCAGACAAATTTACTAGCTTTAAATGCAACGATCGAAGCAGCAAGAGCAGGAGAGGCTGGAAAAGGATTTGCAGTAGTTGCCAGCGAGGTTAAAGAACTTGCTAAGCAAACTTCAAAAGCGACTGAGGACATCGAAAGTAAAATTTCTGCCATTCAAAAAGATACTGATGGCGCAATTGGAGCCATCAACGAAATCGCCAAGTCTATTGAGTCATTAAATCACATTTCAACCACGATCTCGTCTGCAGTGTCGACACAAAATAATACAACTAATGATTTGTCGCGAATTATCGGCGAGTCGGCACACGGGATTGTTGAAATTTCAGCAACGATTAAAGACGTTTCGATGGGGGCCTCCGAGTCAACAACTGCGGCAACTGAAACACTAAAAGCTGCTCAGGAGTTATCCGGCATCGCTAAGAAGCTTTCTGAATTGCTAAAAAATATTAAAATTTAGATTTATAAGAAATAGCTTTGGGCCCTAAGTTTAAGTTAGACTTAGGGCTCCTTCAAAATTAGAATACTTTGCATGAAAGTATTTTTCCTATTTTTTTTATTTTTTTCTACTTTGCTTGAAGCGAGTGAATTAAGTTCTCGACTTCTAGATGAAGGCCAAACTTTTACTTCTGAGGAGCAGTCGATTGTTCGACAAAAACTCGATCAATTTAAATTACAAAAAAATATCGATCTAGTGATTATAAACCTTAAAAGCTTAGATGGTGAATCTATTGAGTCTATTGCTAATCGGCGGTTTAATGAATATCAAATCGGCGAGAAGGGAGTTGATAACGGTCTATTGTTTATCTTTTCGGTGAAAGATCGCAAGATGCGGCTCGAAGTTGGAAAAGGTCTAGAGGGAACCATACCTGATGTCGTTGCCAAAAGAATTTTAAGTGATGAGATTAATCCTATATTTAAAGAACGAAGGTATTTTGATGGTGTGTTGTATCTCGTACAAAAATTGAGCGAGAGCGAGTTAGAAATTCAAGCAAGCTTCGCTAAGAGAAAAATTCCCTTTGTGGTTAGGCTGATCCCATTATTATTCTCTCTTTCTTTGGGCTTATTTGTCTTTTTACTAGGAGTCAAAAATGAAGTTCTTTATGAACAAAAAGAACTTGATCAGGTTTATGGGAATGATTGGCCTCTCGAAGCACTTCGTTTTAAGGTGAAGGTACCGCGCTATAGAAAATTTCAAAAGGCGATCGTTGTTATTTATACGATAATGGCAATTTTTTTATCTTTAAGCCAATTTTTTTATGAAAATGAAATTTTTTTGATGCTCAGTATTTTGGTAGTATTTGTTTTTGGATTTATTTTTATAGCAGTTCTAAAGTTTTTGCAATTCAACGCTCCATGGGCTCTTTGGTATAAAACAGAAACTGATCCAGTAAAAAAAGAAAAAATAAAAAAAATTCTAACCTCTTATGGTTATCAATATTCCAAGCGAGCAGATAGTTTTGTCGCCCCTTCACAGAGTCGTTCAAGTTCTAGCTCTTCATCTTCATCATCTTCCCCTTCGGGAGGAGGTAGCTCAAGTGGAGGAGGTGCGAGTTCTGATTGGTAGTTTGTTGAGAAATATAAAATTTGAAAATTTATTTCATTGGTACTGAAGACGTCGATCGCTCTATTTCAAAATTTTTATTTGTGAGTTTTTTCATTTGTTGGAATTACGGGGTAGAAAGTATCATATCTTCTTAAATAGGCATTTGAAATTGTAATAAAAAGACTAACATCCCTTGAGCTAAGTGTTTTTTTTGCATATTCATCCATTAGTCTGCTGGACTCATTTTCTTCAATAGAATTTGTGTTTTCATAATTCAGTGTAATTTCAGGCTCCTTTTTTTCCGGTGTAGCAGTGCCCTTTATTTCTCTTGTTGTTTGATTTTCGTAAGAAAGAGGGGAGGACTTTAGAGAAGTTTTTTCAACGGGAGAGGCGGAGGCAAGAAGAGTTCCACCGTAAAATTCACCGAAGGCTCCACTTTTATCGATTCCCTTTGCTAATCGATCGGCCATTCCGCTCACGAATTTTTCTCCACTTGCTAGAGCAGATTTGTATTCATCTTTTCCAAATTTATTATTTAAAAGTTGTTTGTAAGCGTGATTATTACTTCTTCCAATTGAATTAAGCTTGCTATCTTCACCATTTGCCAAAAATCCTTTCATATCCAAAAGGCCTTTTGATTGATATGTCTCGGGACTTCTTGCGATCGATGTCGCTTCGCTTAGAAATGGATATTTTTCGATTCCACCTAGTGATGCTCCACTGACTTTAGAATTTATTGTGTAACACTTACTTGTATCAGAGGTGAGGCATTTTACTCTTTGTGTCTCGTTAATTGTTTCAGGGATAGAGTAAAAATCATAAGAAGTTTTCATTGCCACTTGTGAGGCTTGTGAGGCTTGAATTCCTTGGGCACTTTTATCAATTTGAGCAATCAGGGCTTTTATTTTTTCTATGTTTGAATCAGTCTTTGAAATATTCTCTTTTGTTTTTGCAATGCTCATGGCGACCATTCCAGCAACAAGGGGCCATGCTTTCACTCGCATATATGGGGAATACATGAGTGTATCGATGTGGTTAGAAAACGCTTGAGTTTCCGCAGTAAGTGCTATGAGTGCACCGGCTGATAAGCCCAGTAATCCCAAGGGGCCAAGAGCCGCATGCGCTTCAGGAATCATGAGATTAAAAAGAGTTTTAAAATCTAAATTAACAGTCTCGCCATCGGCTTTAAATGCTTGTCCAAAAGCCGAGGTTTCTTTGACGTAATCAAGATATTTACCACATGCTTGCCTTACGTCGGGGAGGATGTCGTTAACGGTTTGTTCCATTGCACATAATCCTTCCGTTTTAATCTTGGCCTCTGTTATTGGAGAAGTTTTTAAAATCTTAACTTCAAGAGCAGCAGATGATGTTTCTAATTTGTAATTTGTAATTAGTCCTTCAATGTTGTCAATTTGGTCTTTCTTGTAAGCAGCCAGTTGCTCCTTACAATCTTCAGCATCGATTTTAACTTTTCCTTGCGCGCTAGCCTTTATATTCAGAATAGTTTCAGCTGAACCTATCTTGGCAGCACAGCTGTTATAAAGTGACTTTAATTGAAAAACCTGATAAACCGCAACACCTTCGGCCATCATGACTGCCGCAAGAGCAGACTTTTGAAGTTTTTGGGTATTTTTAAGACTTGTTTTAAAGCCCTCATAAGTTTCAAGCTCGCGAAAAAGTGATTCTCGTTGATTATTTTCACTGGCGGTTTGTGACTGTTTAATTTTTACTTTTAAACTTTCTGCACCTTTTCGAAAACCTTTTATATTGGTCGCCTCACCTGCCATATAGGCAACTCCTGCACCGGATGCGACCATCATATCCATAGACATTTTTTTATATTTATAAAAGTGTACAAGTCCCGTACCTATTACAAACATGGTCATGACTTGAAAGATATTTTCTTTTCTAGAATCAATTTCTTTTAGGTCTGTTTTAACATCCACATAATAAACACCATCAGTATCTTTTTGAGCTTTTGAGATGTTTATATTTTGAGGGAGAGCATTATTTGCAAACAGAGAAGATAAGAGGATAACGGTAAAAAAATTTTTAAATTGAATCACAAAACTTCCTTGTTTTGATTGTTAATAGCCTTAGGATAACTAGCTAGATAATTTCATAATACATTTGAACCTTCAAAAGACACTTTGCATCCGTAGTTGTTCTATCCCAAATACTCGTAGAGCACTTAATTACATTGTATTCAGGGTCAAGCTTTTTAAATGTAACTCTCACAGGAACTGCTGATTGAACGATTTCATCAATAATTTTTTTATCTAGAAGTATTTTTAAAGCATCATTGGTAACCCCACCTGTAAGAACCATACTTAAAATCATTCTCTTTCCTGCCAATGTACTTAAGTCAAAGCTAGAATTTTCTTTGTTTTCAAAAGTACAAGTCTGCTCATTTGCAGAAATGGTTAAATTTCTTGTGCTTTTAAGGATGGCAAACTGGTTAAGTCTAAACTTACGTGAATCATCTGAAATATTCTTTTCATCTAGAATTGTTCCATCTTCATTTTTTAATTGGTAATACATTTTGCGAAGTATCACTGATCCTGGAATTATTGATGCCTTGTCTAGGTCATTGGACATGGAGAATGCACCAACGAAACCGACTTCAACAATTTGCTTTTGACTCGCAAGCCCCCTTGAAACCTCCACTATGCTTTGCTGAATTAAGGGCTTTGCCGAAAGGGGATTACATACAGCGACGCCATTTGTACTTCCGAATGAAGCAAAACTAATAAGCATTAAAATTAAAGCAATTTTCATTGAAATAACTCCATTAATAATATTTTTATAATAGCACACAATTCTAAACAGAATCACGGGCTTGCATTTTTTTCATCATGTTTACTTGGCTGTTAAATTTTTGGCAAGTAGGGAGGGGCTTTTTTTAGTTATAATTATGCTTTTAGGGGAAATTTATCCCTATCTTTCTGAATTTTTAAAGCAGTTTTAAAATATCCTAGTGAAGCATTATGCCCTATATCCATTTTTAGCTAGTTTCATGGTGATTTTCAGTGCCACTGGAGCCAATTCTCTCACTCCTTGTAGTGGCAAGCAGGGCGCACCCGTCTTTACTGAAATGCCTGATTTTATCAACTATTCATGTAATGCCTATACAAACGAAGGCGCGAGCGTTCTAAATTGCGAAATGATTAAAGAGTGCATCGATGGACATGTAATCCCACATAAAACGGGATAATATCAATTACTTCTTAATATAGACAATGCACTTATTTTCAATCCATTCCTGCGGGATCTCTAATGTCATCTGGTAGGTATCTGTTTTATAATCTACTAAATAATAGTCTTGGGTGTCAGGAGAATTGTCTAAAAATGAATTTTCAGTCCGGTAACTTTTTAACGTATTGAAAATATCACGCTTCATTTTTCTGATAGCTTCTTTATTTTCACATGTTACAAAGCCATTATAAAACCGAATTATTTTAGAGCTTTCAACTTTATAACTCATCCCTGCTGCTTGAATTTTGCCATTCTTAACGCGAAACTCTGATTCGATCTGAGTTTGAATTTTCTGACGCTCAATTTGTGCTTGTTGTTCTCGTCGATAAGCCTCATGTATTTTTTTTATTCTCTCATCAGCCTCTACTGCTTGCCTGGCAGCTTCTGCCTCCCGATCTACACGTCTTTTCAACTCTTCCGAATCAGTTCTATTATCAAAATAAATGCTTCCACGTGATTCAGACCAGGCCCCACCTCCACGTGAATAATCTCCAACCAATGCTTGCACTTGATTGAAGAACGAAGTTGAAACTAGAAATAATGTAAAAATGGCTAAAATTTTCATTAAAGCTCCCTTGGTGGTATCCCGCTTTTGCGGGGATGGTGTCCCATTGTGTGCGGGATCACATATCCGTCTTGTTATTAGAAAATTCAATTTATCATTTATAAAAAATTTTAAAATGCTTTTTGAAATAATTACCGGTTGTTTTTTTCAATCGAAAATTGGGCCATAAAGTAATTATTTTCGTAAACTTATTAGCTTATTGGCCTTCCTCATTAATTTAAAGCTATATAAAATTTACTCTTGAGCTTAGCATGGGAAGGCAAGCAAAAAAGTTAATAACAAAATATCAAACAGTGATTCGTTCTCTTTTAAATCAAAATTAAATGGAATTACCTACCTTATATGATTTAACTTGGATTAATATCAGAGCAATAAATGGCTTGGCGCTAGTTATTCATCAAGATTCGCGCCAAAAGAATTTGTCGAAATGATTAGAATGAATAACTTCAGTTTAACAATGTTTTCATCTGTTTTCCTTCAGTTGTTCTTAATTTGGAAATTGATTTCTTTGGACAAGTAGCTTGTGAGTATTAATTTATTGAAGCTAGGGTTTGACCCTGTTATCCGCAACGAGACTTTGAAACATTCAAGAGCTAAAAGAACAAGCCAAATGATAAATTTTTTGGTAGGTGGGGTGAATGATTTTTATACACTATGTAAAATTGGGTGCGAAATTCAGAAAAAAAGGAAATCCACTTAAAAATGAAGGCATAATCTAATGATGAAAAAAATTTACTTATTATCTTTAATGATCATTTCTAATATCTACGCCATGAGCGAATGCAGGGTTTCTTTTCCAGGATATTAAGTCTCGATGCGGGAATCTATTCAGCTGATCAACTTTACAAAATTCAAAATCGCGTTAATCAGGCTGGAATTTGGCAAGCACGACTCGAAGATGCAGAGCGATTAGTTGCATCAAACGATGCACTATCAACTTATGAATTGGCTTTACTAAAGAAGGTTAGTAATCAGCTATTATCTGAAAATAAAATTAATGAAGCTCAGATTTTTCTTGATCGTATTGAGCGAGAAGATATGAGAAATCCTTATTTAACTTTCGAGGAAAGAAAGTTGGTAGAAAGTAAAATGATCTATGCCCCAGGCGTGGAAAGCGATTTTAAAAAAATTGACACCAAGGCTTCATGGCTGATTAAGACCAGGTTGTTTTTAAGACTGGCAAAGTCGGCAAATCCAACAAGTCTAGGTGAGCCCGTAAGTTACCGCGAATTAGATGTTGGTAGAAAAGTTTTTACGATCCATTTTTACTACAACTCCACCACTTACACCTTGGTTTATCGAGTCGTCGATGGAGGCCAAATTTATATTGTAGGGCTTGGTTCTGCGGAAAATTTTTACAACAAAAACTCGATGCAAAAAAGAATTAAGGATTCATTAAAAATTTAATATCCTTCCATTGTAATGCAATTCTATTAATCAATTGTTGTTTTAGAATTGGAGTCCTTTTGACCCCAAAAAATTGATGATAAAAACTTGCTTGTAACTTTTTCATAAACTCTTGAAGATTTTTTTGGGCATGTCATACTTCCCATATTGAAGTTTTCCAAGTAATGGAGAGGTTATGAAAAAGCTTTCACCTAATTCCCTAAAAATGACAAAATCATCTCGCCTTTTAATGTCTTTGGTTTTTGCTTTCATGCTTATGTCGACACAATTAATTTATGCTGTTGCAAATACATCTTGGGTTTTAAATAATCAGGAAAGGTTATCGCTTGAGGCAGTCGCCAATGGCGATGAGCGCGACCAGGTTGCAACGAGTGTCCTTGCCGCATATTTAGACATCATCCATCAGCCGAGCCGTCCAAATAGCGAGGGAGATGATTCAAATCGCGGAGGCGGTCGTGGTAAATCACAATTTGTTAAAAACACGCGACCAATTTGGGAAGGCTATCTCGATTATATGAAAGAGTCAGACATTCAACATTTGGCCATTACAATACTTAATTTAAATCAGGATTCTTAGTTTTAATCCAAGTCACCTCGTGCTTATTGGCATGTAAATGGACAATCTTAGAATGTGGGATTTGTTCAAATTTAAACATGGTTTCAAAATCAGTGGTCCCTTGAAATTTGATGGTGCAGGCAAATTGTTCGCAATGACCTTGCTGAAGATGGCGCTGCACGAGTTCGTAAAGTTTCTCTGGGTAACAAATGATATCGGAAAAAAACCAGTCCACATCACCGAGGTGAGCGGGCCTTAAACCAAAAGCACTTTCTTGACGAAATTCAATATTCGGCAAAGCTGCAATATGTGGCGCAAGAGGGGCTTTATCCACACTGACAACTCGGCAACCGAGGCTTTGAAGGACCCAGGTCCAACCCCCAGGACAAGAACCCATATCGACAACTCTTTCATGACTATGTGGTTTGATTTTATGCAGAGTGAATAATTCCCATAATTTCAAATAGGCTCGCGATGGTGGATTTGTTTTATCCTCTAAGAATTCGATTTCTCCAAAAGGCAATGACGAGCTTGTCTCCAGCGAATATAAAAGCGTATTGGCATCAATGAGATAAAAGGCTCCAAGATTTTCGCTGGGGATCTCTTCTAAAAAAGCGTACCTTTTATTTAGAGGTGTCGAAATTTTTTGGGAGATGAGTTCAGCTCGTCGATGGGCGGTGGTCGAATAGTAATAAAATTTTAATTTGGGATTAGAATCCTTCAGGATGCTTGCCGCTTGATTAATGGATTCAAAGTTTACGATTTTTACATTGTGCCAAGTGACTGAGGAGAAAACGACATTTGGCAGAGGAGAAATGGTCTCGCAAAGGATGAGACGATCGTATTTTTTAACGATGGGAAAACCTCGCAATTTGAGCTCTTGCTCTAAATCGATGGAGAAGTCCCGGTCTTTTGAATAAGGTGCATAGAATGCGATTAAATTGGTATGGCCCATAATAATTAAGATTGATACCATAGAGCTCATTATGAGACAAAAAATTAATGATGAAATGCGAGTCTATGGAATAAATGCCTGCTTAGCGATCTTTAAATCGCGGCCTTTGGATATAATTCAATGTTTTTATACACCAGAATTATTTAAGGCGAGATCGAGCGAATTAAAACAAGTGACGCAATTTTTGGCGAGCAAGAAAAAAGCGTTTCATAAAGTCACTCGTTTAGAATTAGATAAAATGACGAAGTCCACACACCATGAAGATCTTTGTATGTTGGTTAAAAAAAGACCGAATCAAACTCTCGATCAGTGGCTCACGCGGGCGCAGAAATCTAAAGCACCACAGTTTGTCCTCGCTCTAGAAAATGTTTCTAATCCACACAATCTCGGCGCGATTGTCAGAACAGCGGCGCACTTTGGAGTGAAGGCCATATTGTTAACCGATATGAAACTTGCTGAAATGGGCAGTGCTCTGCGGGTGGCGGAAGGGGGCTTTGAAGCGATGGATTTTTTAATCTCAAATGGCTTTGCTCAAGATTTAGAAAAATTTACTCAACATGATTTTCAAATCATCGCGACTTCATCTCACGCGAAAAAAAGTTTGCAAGATTTTTCATGGCCGCTTCGCTCGCTATTAATTCTTGGCGAAGAAGGCGACGGTGTGACTCCGGAACTTTTAAAGAAATATCAAACACTCAGTATCGATGGCACTGGTGCAGTGGAAAGTTTAAACGTCTCTGTCGCTGCGAGTGTATTAATGTACGATTTTCATTTGAAAACCAAGGCAAGTTTATGAACACGATAAAAAAAAATTCCATAAAAAATTCTAATTCCAAAGTTTTGCTAACTATTTTAGATGGCTTTGGATTAACTGAGACTGATTTTAAAAATGCAATTAAACACGCTCGCAAGCCGCATCTCGACCAAATACTTTCCGAATACCCAATGACATTGATCGAACCTGGGGGCGAGTTGGTCGGTCTTCCCAAAGGCGTGGCCGGAAATTCGGAAGTCGGACATATGAATTTAGGGGCCGGTCAATCGGTGCGCCAAGATTTGGTGCGAATCAATGAAGTCATGGCAGAGGATCGCATCGAGTCTTTACCTGAATTTCAACATTTAATTTCTTATGCTCAAAAAGGAAACAAGCGCATTCATTTGATGGGCCTATTATCCGATGGCGGCGTGCACTCGCATATCGATCATTTAAAATACATTGTGGATAAGTTAAAAAAATATGATCTCGAACTTTATCTTCACGCATTTACCGATGGACGAGATACCGCGCGCGACTGCGCCGCTCGCTATATTACAGAAGTTTTGTCCTGGAATAAAATCACGATCGCCAGTCTTCAAGGGCGTTCGATTGGAATGGATCGCGATCGTCGTTGGAATAAAATTAAAGCGGCGGTGGATTGTATGTTGGCAATGGGGGAGAGTGCGACGATAACAACTTTATCGCCCTTAGAGTATGTGGCGAGCGAATATCGCGAAGGTCGCTACGATGAATTTTTACATCCTGCCATGTTTGATAAAAAAGGAGCTGTCACCGAAGATGATGCCATTTTCTTTTTTAACTTTAGGCCCGATCGCGCGATTCAAATCAGCACGGCGTGGACGGATCCTAAATTTCAAGAATTTAAAATGCCATTTAAGGCGAAATATTTTCTTTGCATGACTCCCTATATTCAAGACGAAGTAGATTTGCCCATTTTATTTGATAAAGAAAAAATTGCAGGAACTTTGTCGGAGTATTTATCTAAACTTGGTAAGAAACAATTTAAGATTGCGGAGACGGAAAAATACGCCCACGTCACATTCTTTTTTAATGGCGGAGAAAAACAAGCGTTTCCCAATGAAACGCAAGTTTTAATTCCAAGCCCTAAGGATGTCGCGACATACGATCAAAAGCCCGAGATGAGTGCTTATTTAATCTTAGATCGATTAACTCAGGCTGTTTTAAATAACGAAGCTGATTTTTACCTCGTCAACTTTGCCAACTCCGATATGGTCGGCCACACGGGGCAATTTGCAGCCGCAGTCAAAGCGATCGAAGCACTCGATGACTGTGTAGGAAAACTGCGCGACCTGTGTTTGTTAAAAAATGTCACCATGTTAATCACCGCGGATCATGGAAATTCAGAGCAAATGATTTATGAAAATGGAGATATGCACACATCTCATACAAATTCTAAAGTTCCATTTATTTTAGTTGATGATCAATTTAAAAACATTAAACTAGAATTAACCGAGGGACCACATGCTTTAAGAGATGTTGCCCCCACGGTCTTAACCATTATGGGGCTGCCAAATGCTCCTATGTTTACGGGAAAAAATATTTTTGTTTAAACTACTTTGTTTAAACATGCATTGAGGTGAAGTGTGAGTGAATTAAAAAAAATTGCCGTCCTTTGTAGTGGGGGAGATAGCCCGGGAATGAACTGTGCGATTCGCGCGGTGGTAAGAACTGCAATTAATCACAATATTGAAGTATACGGAATTCAAAAAGGTTATTCTGGTTTGCTCGAAGGAAATTTGCGCGAACTGAGTTTGTCGTCTGTGGGAAATATTATTCAACATGGTGGAACAATTTTGCAGACCTCCCGTTGTCCCGAGTTTATGACGGCAGAGGGACGCAAAGAAGCGGCCAATATTTTAAAGCGAAAAAAAATTGATGCTTTAGTGGTTATCGGAGGCGATGGATCTTTTAATGGAGCTTATCTTCTTCATCAAGAGCATCAAGTTAAAGTCATCGGCATTCCAGGAACAATCGACAACGATATTAGCAATACCGAATACACGATAGGTTTTGACACTGCTGTTTTAAATGCAGTGGATGCTGTGGATAAAATTCGCGACACTGCTAATTCCCATGCCAGAACTTTTTTAGTTGAAGTGATGGGCCGACGTTCACCGGCGATCGCACTTAAAGTAGGCATTTGTACTGGAGCCGAAAATGTGGTGATTCCCACGGTAGAAATTGATTACGATCAACTGGCATCGGATATCGATCGAGGTATTAAGAGAGGGAAGACTTCTTCGATTATCATTGTGGCCGAAGGAATGAAAGAAGGCTTAAGTCACACAATTCAAAAAAAATTACAAGATGATTATCAAATATTGGCCCACGTTTGTATTTTGGGACATGTTCAAAGAGGGGGAAATCCCACTCCTACCGACCGACAATTGGCCAGCCAAATGGGCCATCTCGCCGTAAAATCTTTAATGGATCAAAAAAATTGTCACGCCACTGTCGTGCAAAATGGTCGAGTGGTCTTAAGCGAGTTAGTTCATTCGCTTAAAAAGCGCGATGAGTTTGATCATTCAGATATCGATTTACTTAAAACTCTTTCGATTTAATTTTTTTAAGAACTAAATTTCTTCAAAGCGAGGGTCGTTCTTGTCCGGGATTTTTAAATCACCGTTGGCGGCCAATAGCTCAACGCTCGTCGGAATGTGGGGTGTTGCCTTCGGGGAAGTATTTTTCATTGGAATTTCTTTCTTTTTTAATTCGAGGACATTGGGTTTCTCGATGATCATTTCTTTTTTGGCTGGAGTCGCAACTGTTTTTGTTTGAACTGCAGTATCTTTTTTGCTCTCTATTGCTTTATCTGATTTTACTATTTCAATTTTTTCTATTTTTGGTGCATGGTTGATTTCAGCTTGTAGATTCGATTTTAAACCACCAAAAATTTCGATCTTAAGTTGCTCTAGCTCTAAGCTTAGTTCTTTTGAAATGAGTGAAATCTCATCCGAGTTAAGCGCCGATTTATTGGCAGAGTCAATATTTGAGAGTGCATTCTTATTAATCGAGTTCATGGCGTCAGAAATATTTTTAATTGCCAAGGCTTGTTCTTTAGAAGCTTGAGATAAATCATTCATCATGTTTTTTACATTTTCAGCGTTGATGACGATTTCATTTAAGACGTGTTCACATTCTCCAGCAATCGTAAGGCCCTGTTGAACTTTATCATTTCCTTTGGTCACCAACTTTTCTACATTTAATTTTGTTTCATTGATGACGGCATTTACCTTGTGAATACTTTCATCTAAGATGGCGGTAATTTCCGTCGATGCTTTTCCCGACATTTGCGCCAAGTTTCCAACTTCTTCTGCAACTACAGCAAATCCTTTTCCATGTTCTCCGGCGCGAGCCGCTTCAACAGACGCGTTAAATGAAAGCAGCTTGGTTTGAAAAACAATATCGTTGATCACTGATGTCTTGTTGGAAATTTCATTGATAATTTTAACGATCACTTCGATGCGCTCATTTCCCTTCATAATCTCATGCATGATTTCTTTATTTGATTCATTAATTTCTTCCATCGATGTCATCATGTTGCGCACGACATTCTTTCCATTTGTAGCGATAGAGTGAGATTGATCCGCTTCTTTACTGGAACTTTCCATTTTTTGATTAGAAAGTTGTACGGTGGAGTTGATTTGTTCAATGGTCGAAACAGTTTCTTGTATGGCACTGGTTTGATTTTGGGTGGCGTTTTTTACTTCGTCAGAAATTTTCTTGGCCGTTTCTGAGCTTTGGTAGGATTTGTGAGTGAGTTCATTAATTTTTTGTGTCCCTAAGGCCAATTTTTTAGTTGTGTTCTTAATGATAACATAGATGAGTATGGTCAATATAAATTGTGCTCCCAGGAGAAATACAAGCGATTTTTCAAAAAGTTGTTTAATTTGTTGATCAATTGTTTTGGTATTATATTTTAATTTTACAAAACCAATATGCTCTCTATTTGTACCGTTTAAAAATTCAATTTTATTAACGACAGAAGGTGTAGATAATTTTTGATTTTTAATTTTAACATTTTCTGCAAGGAGTTTATCTTTAGTATCTGTAAACTGGATAGAGTCGATGGCACCATTTTTAGCAATTGAATCAGCAATGTCTTGAATAGATTTAATATTTATATTCCACACATAATCAGCTACACTTAAACTTATAGTTTGGGAAAGTGTCGTCATTTGACTTAAATAAAATTCTTCGTAACGTTTTTTTTGTAAACTTAAAACTAAAACCGTCATAGAGATGAGAATAACTCCAGCAATTAAATTAGTAGTTAAAATGAGTCTAAAAGATAATGACGATTTCTTTTTCATACTTGCTTCCTAATACGTTTATAAATGAAAATGATTAAACAAATGTTTATTAGGACATTTTAAGGGAAAATTTAGATCGGATTAAGTGGGGAAAAGGATTCCATTATAGTCCTACAGTTAAATTTTCATGAATTGAAATTTACCAATGAACTGTATGTTTAGATTCACTTGAATAGTGAATCGATTTAGTTATAGATTTACAAACTCAAGAAATCCAACACTAAAACTTAAGTAATTAAGTTGGATCTCTATGTTTGTTGAGTCACTTACTTGGAAATATGAATCATAGTTGGAAGTGAAATTGGCTTAATCATCAATGTTTTCAAATCAACTTGAGGATTAAAAAAGCCATGATCTAAGTTCTCTTCGTATTTTACAAAGTTAAATGATTCCAAAATAGCTCGCTCTAAGTTTCGACTTAGACTCAGCTCGGCAGCCTTCACAGCGCGTTCTTTATTAACAATACAAAAGCAACCAACTTTTCCCTTAAGCCATGATTTTTCATCACCTGTTGACATTAATATCTTTCTGATTTGATCAGGTTTCAATGCTTGATTTGTATCTTTAATAAGAGCAGCTACGTTGGCCACAAAAGGAGTCGCTTGACTAGTTCCACTGACGTGCAAATATTTGTCGCCTGGTGAGGCGGAGTAAATACCAACTCCGGGAGCGGCGATATCTACATTTTTAGCACCAAAATTTGAAAAAGGAGCCAGGGCTTGTTTTTCAATTGTTGCTGCAACTGTAATTTTATTATTTCCAATTGCATTTCCAGGTGAAATGGGAAAAATGTCGTTATTGGATGCATCATTCCCTGCTGCCAAAACGAAGAGTGTGTTAGGCGACGAACTTAACATTGTAGATGCCTGGGCTAAGTGAGCTTCAAAAAAATGAAGTGTGTACTCTTTTAATTCTGCTTCAGTCGGTTTCTTCCTAGTTACTTTTTCAACTATCTGTGAAATTAATTGCTCAATTGGTTTATATGATGTTCCAAATGATCCATTCATAACATCGGCCTTACTTGATTTGATGTATCGACCAAATTCGATAAATGATCTAGCTTGTGTCTTGGCTAAAGTTGCGAGGAGTTTCGAAATAATATTATTTTTGAGACCTTGGGGTAACTCAAGCTGAATTTCTTGCGAAAAACTGCCAGAGCGTATAGTAATTGCTGATTTTGATCCTGGTAACTTAACTTCTGTAGGAATAATTTTTAAACCAAGTGCTAGTGCATTAGGATTATCTTTTACGGCTATACCTGTGACATGAGTTCCATGCATCCAATTACCAAACTTACTTAAATTAGAAATAAATTCCTGATCCTGCACTTTCTCTTTAAACCACGTTTTATCTGCTTCAGTGGCGAGTCCTAAAATTGATCTATATTGCACTAGAAAAAATCGATCGACGTCAGGTGTGTGAGTGTAACTATAGCTCATATCAATTAATTGATTATTGTTTTCTGCAAAGTTCCATCCATGAATATCATCAGGATAACCATTTTTATCATCATCGCGGTCATTGTTTTCTATTTCTTTATCATTATTCCAAGTATGAGCGACTAAGTCTTTATGTAGAAAATCATTTCCAGAGTCAACGACTGCAATGATAGATCCAGAAGCACTGTTAAAAATTGAAATAAAAAAGAAGTAAAAACTTAGAGTAAATAATCGCAAAGAGGTTAAATGTTTCAATGTTGACTCCAGGTTGAGAAAAAGAAACTTGCATCATTATCTTACAGAGGTGTCTGAAATTTGACCTTATTGTTTCTTTATTTGTCAGTATGTGATTATTAGTGAAACAATAAAAAAACGTTTATTCAAGGAGGAATCGATGAAAGAAAGATTTTTTTATGTCTTTATATTGTTGGCATTATTCTCGACTCAAGCATGGTCTGCAAATCTTGAGCATTTTAATAAGAGATTTAAATTTGTTCGCGATCAAGATGGAAGATTGGTAAAAGTTTTAGACGCATCAATCGGAATAAATTTTAATTTAAAACTGTACTTAGAATTTTTAAAAAATAAAATATTGGAAGAGCAAGAGCGCGCCCAGAAAATGAAGTTGACTTCATATGCTGAATCTCTTGAAGCTGACTTGGGTATACTTGCAAATGTAGATGAAGCAAGTCTTGAATCTAAGTATAAAAATTTTGAACACCGAGAGAAGGTGCTTAAGGCGCTTCTTAAACTAGCTGAAGTTAATATAGATTTAGTATATAAAAATGAAGCATTTTTAAATACTATGCAAAAATTTGGCGACAAGCTTTATCAATTTTTAAACCAAGTCGATCCTAGAGTTATAGCCTCCCCGCAAAACGCCAGTTTCTTTTTTAAGCGAGCTCAGCTTTCTCAAGTAACACGCTACGCACTGTCTTTTGCAAAGGGAAGAATTAAAAATAATCAACTACTTCAAGTTGCTATTTATATTATTTTAGAGGTTGAAAAGAAAATTCTCGAACAAAGAGATTACCATCAAAATATGCTTCTTTATTATTTAGAAAATTTTCACGAGAGTGAATTGGGCTTATCGCGAGAAGAGGTTAATTTGATCTGGTCTTCAATTTATGAATCAAAAATACCATGGTTTGCATTTTGGGAATCAAAAAACGCTAAAGCAGATTGGCAAAAATATGGAGTAAGGTCATTTTACAGTGAAGTCAGGAGGAATCAGTCTCGCATGTTTGATGCACTAGAGCAGAAGCCGGAAATTTATAATGAATTAGATGTAAAAATAAATTCTACATTTGCAAAAATAAAATTTAAAAATGAGTGGATGATTTTAAATCTCAAAGATAATCATGGGATGTTTAATAGTAACTTGGCCCAGGCATATGTATTTAGTACACCGACAAAAATTGCTCGGGAAAGACTCCTGTTGGGACTTGCGGGATTTGGAATTCAATTCTTACCTATAAATAATAGTGTGAAAAGTGCAGTCCAAAACTATTGCAAATCATTTTATGAAAAACAAAAAATTACGGAAGGGGCACTTTATGCCTATTTTGAATCGAATAATTGGAAGGTAGAAAAAAATATTTTGGCGAACCAATATTTAAATCCATTTGATAACTCTTTATAATTTCAATATTTATTCATTAAGTGAGTTTTTTATTTCGGAATTTTTTACCTTTAAATAATTCACTTAATGATTTTTTAGAACACTGCTAAAATCAAAATGTACTTCAGCTTGATAAGGATTTTATGCAGGGTATTTCTTCACTATTTAATAATTCAAAAATTAAAGGTCAGGGACAAACTGAGTCTAGTGAAGTTGCATTGCTTGAGTCTAATCAGTCTGAAGGAGGCTCGTTTGATAACTTACTTGCAAGTGAGTTGAGTCAGAGTTTAGAGCCCTTAAAAGTGAATGAGCAAAAAACTAAAAATCTAAAGCAAAATTCTGCAGAAATCGCCTCTGGATTGAATGCTTCTTCAATGGCATTAGGTGATGCTAGCTTAGTAAGCAATAAAGAACAAAGTGTTTCTCTCGTGCCAAGTGAAAGAAAATCCTTTTTTCCAAATGCTGCTTCTCAACTAAAGGCAATGGCAAATGCTTCTGAACAAGTAACGATTAAAGCTCCAACTAATATTGATTTTGGTTTGGGTGAAGTGTCGGTAGATAGTAATAATATTATTGCGAATGGAATAAATGACAATCAAAACAATGCCTCAAGCATAGTATTAAATGAGAATGAATTATCAATTAATAATAAACTAGGCAAACAAGATGAAAATAGCCAGAGTTTAATTGCAAGTGAGAAAGAGCCGTCAAAAAATAATAGCTCCATAAAGGAAACGATTCATCAGTTACTTGCATCGCCTGCTTTGAAAAATATTAAATCTAATTCTGCAGATAGTGTTGTACTTGCCGAAAATAAAAATTTAACGGAGTATCAACCGTCAACTGCGCAAGTTGGATTAATGAGCAGTATGGATTTTATTGATCAAAAAAAGAATTTTCATAATACGTTACATGGAAAAAGCACACTTAATGGTTCAAAGCTGGCCAAACAAGATAAAGTAATCAATCCAGTAATGGGTGAACAGACTCAAGTTTTAGATGTGTTAAATTTAAATGTGCAGGAACCAAAAGAAAATACAATTGAACTTTTAAAAACAAGCAACGATTCAGGCGAAACGCTGAAAATACCATCTGAGTTGCCACATAAAAATGATCAAGCGATGCAGCAGTCAATGCCACTTAATCAATTTTTGTTAGCATCGCAAGTCGGACAGAATGCTTCTAAGGTAGAAGCTAGGGAGCATGCTATATTAAATAAGAATATGACTTTGGATTTAAGTGGGATTAAATTTAAAAATTCTCAAGAGCTAATATCTAAAATTTCAGATTATATCATTCAGTCTCAAGTCGCCGGCAATGATCAACTAGATTTAACTGTTAAGCATGAAAGTTTAGGACAATTTCATTTAAGTGTGTCAAAGAATCAAAGTGTTAATAATCAAATTGACTTGCAAATTATGACGAGTTCCAAAGAGGGGCACCAATTCTTTACTCAAAATGAGACGGCCCTAATTAGAAGTATGCAACAGTCTGGGATTAATTTAGGCGATGTGAAAGTCTTGAATCAAGACATTCTCAGCTTTAATTTATCGACCTCACATGGTCAATCGATGGCAAGTGATAAGCAATCATCTTCTCAAGCGCAACATCAATTTGATCATTCAGCTCAGAAAAATTCACTAGGGAGTGCATTTGACGCATCAGATTTGAGTCGCGGTAGTGAGCGTCGCAAAGAGTTGTGGAATGAATATCGAGAAAGGTTGGGAGCTTAGAAGTGGCAACGATAGGGCGACCTGAAAATTTAAATAATCCATTTGCCGCCATTGAAATGCGAAAAGCACAAACTGAAGGCGTGCGTAAAACGGGTGATGAACTTAACAAGCTTGCAGGTATAAAACCAGAGCAGCGATTTGTTGATCGCAAAGCACATGAGTCTATGGGGCCAGATGGTTTTATGAAATTATTGGCCCATCAATTAAAGCACCAAGATCCGATGAAGCCAATGGATCAAAAAGATTTTTCTGCCAATCTAGCTCAGTTTTCACAGTTAGAGCAAATGACGGCGATGAATAAGAAAATGGATGCATTTTCCGATGGAAATTCCGCCAATAAAAAATTTCAAGCTGCAAGTTTCTTAGGGAAGAGAGTTGTGACTAATGGAACGACCTTGGATTATCAAGCTGATGGCAAAGATATTGAAGTCCCATTTTTTTTAGAAAAGCCTGCCAAGTTTATAGCAATCAATATTTATGATAATAAAAATCAAATGATTGGTCGAATTGAGAGAGAGAATATTGGCAAAGGCATGCAGAATATTTCTTGGGATGGTATTGGGCTTGATGGTGAATTAGCTCCCAAAGAAGTTTATCATTTTGATGTAGTGGCCTTTGATCAAAACAATGAAAAATTTATGGGGTCTACTAAGTCTGATGGTGTAGTTACTGGTGTTGGTTTTGAAAATGGTGAAACGGTACTCACTTTAAATAATGGCAAGAAAGTTTTCTTGCGCGATGTAGACAACTTTTCTCTTGATAGCCAAGATCAATTTCAGCAAAAACTAAAACAAGCAAATAATTCTAACAACGTACCAGGCTTGCAAAAAGTTGCTCGCAATGCCTATAATCAAACTATCAATCAGGAGTAGTTGTAGGACATGGTACAAAATAAAATAAATAACTTTCTTATTCCTTCAGTTACCAAGCTTCCTAGTCAAAAAAATGTTGACCAAGTTTCTAAAGTTGAAGCAGAAAATTCAGAATTTAAAAACTTACTCGAAACAAATATTGAAGCAAAATCAGATAAGGTTGGATTTCCTTTCCAAGACTCAGCTGATCGAAGTAGCAAGAAGCTGATGCTTTCGACCCATGCTCTTAAAAGATTGGAAGAAAGAAATTTAACATTTGATAAAGATGAATATGAAAAAATTCAAAGTGCACTCGACAAATTAAAAAATAAAGGAGGCAAAGATTCATTAGTGATTACTGAGAAGGGAGCGTACATTTTAGACGTTCAAAAAAATACAGTAGTTACTGCAATGGATAAAGCAAGTATTAATGATAATGTTTTTACGAAGATTGATTCGACAATATTAATAAATTAATTTCATCAAAGAAAAGGTGCCGGTCCTGACTGGAGGCCCGAATTTAGATCTGTAGTTATCTAAATATCTTTGAAAAAAGTCTAGGAGGGACACATGGGTATTTTACGTTCTTTTAACATTGGAGTTTCTGGTTTAAATGCAAGTGGACAAGGAATGGGAATTATTTCTGACAACATTGCAAACTCTGGAACTACAGGTTTCAAATCATCTAGAGCAGAATTTCAAGATGTCTTAGCAGTCTCTCTGAAAGGAATTGAAGGGGGAGACCAGTTTGGAGCAGGAACAAAATTAGGACATATTAAGCCTTTGATGACTCAAGGGGATATTACGCGTACGGATTCTGTAACAGATCTTGCAATTTCTGGAGATGGCTTTTTTAGAGTCGATGCACCATTTGGGCAAGGTTATACCCGCGATGGATCGTTCCATTTTGATAAAGAAGGAAACCTTGTAACAATGGATGGCTACAAAGTATTAGGTTTTCAAGCTGATGAAACAGGAAAAATTTTAAATAAAATGGATCCTATTCGTTTAGGTAGTACCGCAATTCAAGCTAAAGCGACTAAGACAGTTAAGGTGAGCATGAACCTTGACTCTCGAGTAAATAAGCAAGAGTTTAAAATTGAACAACCTGAAAAGACTTCAAATTTTTCAAACACCATGACTGTTTATGACAATGTGGGTACAGCTAGAGTCGTAACGGTTTATTACAATAAATTAGACAATAATACATGGGAGTATCACGTTGCAGCTGATGGAAAAGATGTCGAAGGTGGAAAGCCTGAGACCATGTATGAAATGGCAAATGGTAAGTTGATATTTAATGACAAGGGACAATTGCAAGAAAACAAAGAGGGTAAAAACGCGTTTAATTTTAATAAAGGCGCTGCTAAGGATCAAAAAATTGCTTTCAATTTTGGAACTCCAATTAAAGATGGTGGAAGTGGTCTTGATTCAATTACACAATATGGTTCTGAGTCAGCTGTTTCTCGACACACTCAAGATGGGGCATCTGCTGCAACATTAACTTCTTTATCTTTTAACGATAAAGGAATTTTAACTGCTGTATATAACAACGGTGAAACGAAAGATATCGCTCAAATTGCAGTTGCTAAATTTGAAAACAATGAAGGTTTATTTAAGGTAGGTAAAAACCTATTTAAAGATTCTAAATCTTCTGGACAGGCAGCGATGGGAAAACCGGGGGAATCTGGTCGTGGAGAAGTTTTATCTAAGTCGATAGAGTTATCGAATGTTGATATTGCTAATGAGTTTGTAAATCTCATGACCTCTCAGCGAAATTTTCAAGCTAACGCTAAAACACTAACGACTGCTGATCAGATGTTGCAAGAAGTTTTACAGATTAAGAGATAGTTTTAAAATTGTGATGGCACTTATTAGGGGGCTTTGTTTAGCCCCCTTTTTTTTGGAGACTTTCTTCTTAAAAATTTCGAAAACCATCAATAGCATGCGAAAAATCGTCCAAACAATAGACAGTCTATAATTTTTCATCGAGAAACATAAACTTTTTTCTTTTTAAGCTAAAATTTATCAATTAGGATCAGCGACTATTTTAACTGTGACTGTCAATGGATCATTTTATGGGAAAAAGTAATATTCTTTTTGTATCGTATTTAATTTTTTTAATGAGCTTAAATCTTCAAGCTAGCAGCGAATCAAGTTGTTCGCGTGAGACATTAATGATTCTAGGAGGAACCTGGAGCAATTCCCGAATGTTTTCTCAGCATTTAAATAGACTCCTTTATAGCAGCAATACTTCGGATTTAGAACAACTTGTTAAAATAGCTCAAGTGAGTGACTTGGATAAAGTTTATGAATCGATTAAATCAAATAAAGGTGCCTCTACGGTCGATCAGTTAAAAGCCATTTATTTTAAGTTGGCTATTGTAAAATATCTGAGCGCTAGTAATGAAGAAGAAGCTTATAAAGCTCTTAAGGATCAACTTTTAAAACTAATCGATCAAAGTACAAGACCAGAACAATCCTTAACAAAAAGTTTTAGCAGTTGGACAAGCCTCCTTTCGGATGCACAAACATTTTTGCTTTCGCTAAAAAATCACCAAGTGCATGATAAATTTAAGACTTTTAGAACCTGGAAAACTAGCAGTGAAAAAGTAAAAGAAAAAATTGTATCGGAAGTAAAAAAGCACAAGCGTTTAAAAAGAATTCCGATGTTAAGGGGGGGGTAGTCCATGCAGCCCAAGTTAGATTTGAAACTGAGAGTGCTGTTTTCGTCGCTGGATTGGCGAGAGAGCAGAAGATTTTTCTCGAAGATGTAACCTTGTCAAAAGTCGATCATGAAAACATGGTGAATCTTGTTTTTGAAAGAAAATATCGCATTCTTGCTCGTTTCATTTTAAGAAATCCCGATGATGTTCATTCAATTTCAGACGCTGACTTGGATGAATTAAGAAGTTACTTATTAAAATTAAAAGTCTTTGATGTACACGACCTGATTAATAATCCCAAGCGGTATCCTCTGCTTACTCTATTTACTAATCGTTTACTAGAATTGAAACAGCAACTTATGGTGAACTTAAAAAGAAGGCTTGAAATCGCGCGGAGGGGATATCGACAAATTAATGATGAGGACGATTTAATCCAAACCTTATTTACAATTGTGAAGAAACCAACGAAAGACTTACTTGAAGCTCATGCTAAAGCTCAAACAGAGGAGTTGGTTAAAGTTCTACAATTAAACGAAACTATCGACTTACTTTTAAAGCTTACAAAAAAAAGTGAGTCTCCTGCCGTCAAGGCCGAGCCGATGTTTTTAGGAAGTTCATTTCAGCGCGCTCCTAAGTTAAAAGTACAAATAACGGAAGGAGATTGGCTTAGATATGCTAACGAGGAAATTTCAAAAATTGATATGATCATTGCTCAAGCCATAAATGAATTTTTAGGAGATAAAAATCCAAATTGGGAATCACTTAAAAATACACAATCGAGTATGATCGATCTATTACAGGCAATAGTAAAAGATACGACTTCAGAGGATAGTGAGCCACTTTCCAGTACTATTATGGGAAAAAATAGTGAGATCATTATGAAGATGGTGAAAATCATGTTGCGCTTTGGAGATGGCCATGGCGCCTACGAAGTCTTAATGCAGAATAAGCATTTAACAAATTTAGAAGAAGATGATGTTTTGTCTATTATTCAGAATGATTTACAAAAAATGTCCTCGTCAAGCACTGGTAATGCATACGTGGATAAAGTAAAAATAAATTATGCTCAAGGGGTAAAAGATTTTCAAAAGAATATTCAAAATGCCAAAAAAAATAAAAGAACGAATCTTTAATTACAAGCTTCTTACAAAATAAGAAGCTTGTAAGCTCATTACTTTATTTTTTAAAGATAATTTTAAAATCATTCCATTTTGATGCAAAAAGATACAAGTAAAGAATTGTAAGGATGATGGCCATAGGTGCACCGCTTGGATCGACCGCTAAGTGGAGACCCAAAATATTAACCATTATGGGAGCAAGTAGTAATAGGGCCAGGCTCGCAAATTGGTTTGCTAGGAGTAGTAATCCCGCTACCACTTCTAAGAGCTTAACAAGCGGCATGAGATATTTTGTAGCCATAAATCCATTCATAATAATTTCCATATGAGCTGGAGGAGGTGGCATGGGAATAAAGCCCTTATTCATCGTAAACATCAAAAGCCCGTTGAGCCCGAATACGAAAAAAATAATTCCCATTAAAACTTGAACAGTACGCACAGCTTTCGAGTTAAACATTGAGACTCCTTATTTCTGTCCAATGGCGTCCACAGGACAAAGTTTAAGTGCTTCATTGCACAGATCTATTTCCTTTTGATTTTTAGGTTGAGCGTAGACATAGGCATGGCCATCTTTGTCGTTCATTTTGAAAAAGAGTGGAGCTTCGACAGTGCATGCATCGCAAGCGATACAGTTTTTATCGACAAAAAAAGATCCCTCAACATTGAGGGACCATTTATGATTTTGATCGGCCATAATATTCTCAGTGATTCAATCAATTATTTATTCAAATAATCCGCTAGCAGTAATTTTAACTTTTGTGTCTGTTTCCATTTTCTTAATTATATTCTCGGTCAGCTTGCGGCCTAATATACTTTTTAATTGATTTGGATCTTGAGCTTCAGTTTTTTCTTCGATGGCAAGTGGTGACTTTGTTTTTAAAACAAAATTGTGTCGTCCATCATTAAATGTGAGAGTTTGGCTTTCTTTGTTCGCAAAAATTTTGGCTGCAATATCTTGCGGTAAGTTGACATTATTAGATAAGCCGTCAAGTTGATTGATGCTTGCTGACTTTATTTGAAGTTGATATTTGGCGGCTATTGTTTTTGCAAGGGCATCATTATTTTTTTGGAACGCTTCTGTCAATTCAGTTTCCGCTTTTTTGGAAATCTCATCTATTTCCTTAACTTTTGATTTTTGAATAAATTCCGTTACCAACTGATCCTTGTATTTATCAAACTCTGCAATCAAGGCGGGTGATTTTTTTTCTACAAAAATTAAATGATAACCAAATTGCGTTTTGACTGGAGCCGAAATGGTTCCTACTTTTTGAGAAAAAGCCACATTGTCAAATTCTGGAACCATCATTCCTTTTTGGAAAGTATTTAATGCTCCACCTTTTCCTTTTCCTGATGGGTCTTGCGTGTACTTGTCAGCTAGTTTAGCAAAGTTTGATGGAGTCACTTCTTTGGCAATTTTTTCAATTTCTGCTTTTACCTTTGATTCATCTGTACCATTTGTAGTGAGTAAAATATGTCGAGCAGTCACTTCTTCAGCTTTATCGAGAGATGGTTTTCTTTCTTTGAATGCATTTTCAATTCTTTTAAGGTTAACCTCTTGACTTAAAAATTGTTCTTTTTCTGTGGCTGAAATATTTAAACTTTTTGTAATGTTGTCGCGGTTAATCTCAACCATCTCAACTGCAAACTTGTTTTGTCTAAAGTTGTTCATGTCATTGAGATAGGCATTTGATAAGGGCATCACAGAAAATTCTTCTGTCACTCTTCTAAGGCGCATTTGATTGAGGACATCTTTTTCAAAGTCCACGGGGTTTAAGTTATTGGCCGCAAGGAGACCTTTGTATTTATTTAAATCAAATTTATTATCAGTCAAAAAATAAGGCAGCTTTTTAATCTCTTCTTTAATAACTTCTTGGGAAACTTGAACGCCAAGATCTTTACTTAGGGTAAGCATTAATTTTCGTTGAACTAAATTTTTTAATGCCGATTCCTTTAATTTAAACTCTTCAATTTGTTTTTGTGTGAGTTCGCCACCAGTCATTTGACGAAAGAATTGAATTTGGCGATCATACTCCTGCTCATATTCTTTGGCTGTGATGGAGTGTTCTCCAACTTGGCCTATTCCGCCTCCACCCATACCAGTTTCAAAATTTTGATATCCCGTAAAAACAAAAGATATAATAATAATCCCGATAAAGACTGTGGCAAATATACTAGAACCCTTTAATTTAAATTTTTCTCTCATTTCTTCCTCTTTTTGATAGATAAAATATTAACTTATTAATTATGGCTTAAAAATTCATTTCTCGTAAAGTTATTTGAGCAAAGTATTCAGCATCTAAATTCGGCGGAAAATTTAAAACATTTCATATTGGCGATTGCGATCTATTCCTACTTCGGTTCTCTATTCTACTAAATCTAGGCACACAAATCATTGCTAATGTTTAAATTTCAATACTAGAAAATTAAGCTCTGAGGAGTATAAAGGACCATGTTTGAAAATCAAAATATGTTGAGTATAATTCTTGGCTTTTTCAAGGAGTTTCTTTAAGCTTATAGACTGATCGGATTTAATTTAAGGAGTGTTCGCGCGAAAGCAAATATGGGTCAGCAAAATAAAGCTATGTAGTACTTTTCATAGTCTCTAATGTGTGGACTCTTTAAGTTTTTGTTTTAAGCACAAATTTTATAATGCGATCATTCTGAAAGCTGTTGAGAACATTTATCAGTTGGAGAGCAAAATTGAAGCTGGTTGATAAGGAAGAAAGAAGGACAAAGATTGTCATTAATGGAATCATTCTCGCCATGGCATTGTTCGGCATGTCGAGAAGGGATTATGTATTTCAGCGTACGTCATTTGCTGAGAGATTAATTATTGATCTCATGGCACCAGCGCAAAGTTTTCTTACGAATTTCCAGCGCGGTATAGGAACCTATATTGAAGATTACGTTTTGAATTTTAATGCCAGTAAGGAAAATAAAACCCTCAAGGCTAACATCGCTCAATTGCAAACAGAAATTTTCGCTTATCGAGAGCAAGCAAAGGAAAGCGAGCGCCTGCGAGAGTTGCTAAAGTTTGGTCAAGAACTACCCGGGAAAAAAATTGTAGCACGCGTGGTGAGTTGGGATTCCGCTGATGAATATAAAGTTGTGCGAATAAATCGCGGAACAAAAGACGGCGTTAAACTGCAGTCTGTCGTGACGAGTGCTGGCGGTGTTGTTGGTTACGTTTTTCGCTTAACTGATCATTATGCTGACGTCATTACCATTTTAGATCCCACCAATCGAGTGGATGGAGTGGTAGAAAGATTGCGTTCGCACGGAATCGTTGAAGGATACAGTCGTGGGCGATGTGTAATGAAGTATGTTAGTCGTACAGAGCCAATTATTTTAAATGACATAGTTCTCACCGCAGGACTTGGAAATGTTTATCCCAAAGGTTTAAAAATTGGATATATTTCTCGCATTGAAAGAGAGAGTTATGGGACTACCCAACATGTCGAAGTGACTCCATTAGTTAACTTTTCTAAGCTGGAAGAAGTTTTGGTTATCGTTCAAGCTGAAGAAGAGCACAAGCAATTAGAGTGGAAAGCTTTGGAAGAACAAATGAGTGGGCCGGAGGAAAAGAAATGAGAAGCAATATGAAAGATATTATTTTTCCTTTAGTTAAAACTCTTTTTATTTTATTTTTTCTCGAATTGATGACGACGGCAGTTTTTCCCATGATAGGTTTAATTAACTACCGCGTTCCATTTAATATTTTAATAGTCCTATATTTGGGATTGAGATTGGAAACGCCTTACCTCGCTTTGCTGATTTTGTGTGTACAGTATTTTCACTCATTTTTTTCTATAGAAGGATGGGAAATGGGGACTGTGACAGGGGTGGTGATTTGTATTTTTGTTTCTTATATTAGAGAAATGATTCATTTCACCTCCTGGGGAATGACTATTTTAATAACCCAAGTTTTTCAATTGCTATGGTTTGTGGTGCAATCGATCCTCATCTATTTATTAATGGGAAATTTGGATTACATTTTAGAAAAGGGTTGGCGATTTCTACCTCAAAGTTTAATTATTGCTCTTCTATCGCCAATTTTCTTTTATATTTTAAATCGCGTTTGGGAAATTGATGACAAAGGTATATTGGGAGATAAGATTTAATGTTTGGTGAAGACGACCTCGTCCGAGTCCATCACGATCGCTCGGAACTCATTCTAAATATTGTAGTGGCTTGTTTTGCGATATTACTTGCAAGACTGTGGTACTTGCAAATCTTCAAAGGAAAAATGTTTTTTAACTATTCCTTGGAAAATCGTTTGCGTAAAGATGTTGTCCGCGCACCGCGAGGGATGATTTTTTCTCGCAATAATGTTTTGCTCACACATAATGTCCCTCGCTTTGATGCAGTTATTATACCCCAATATTTAGAATCACCCGAAGAAACCGTGCCGAGATTAGCGCAAGTTTTAGAAATGTCACCCACGACAATTTTTAAGACCCTCAAGCGATTTCAAGGCCAGGCAAGATATATACCAATCGTCATTAAAAAAAATATATCTCGTAGAGAAGTGGCTATTTTAGAAACTGAGTCCGCTAATTTTTTAGGTGTTTCAGTCGATAGTTTTATTTCGCGTGAATACACTGATAAGGATGCTGGATCGCACTTGCTCGGTTATATTTCAGAAATCTCACAAGACAAATTACCAAAACTGCGCGAGCGAGATAATTATGATTATAAGCAGGGAGACCTGATTGGACAAGCTGGAATAGAGCAGCAATACGATCTAGATATTCGCGGTGAAGATGGCTATCAATTTATGGAAGTGGATGCTAGAGGGCGAGCCAGACGGCATATTTCTAAAGGCGATTTATACGCTGGGATTGATAATAAAAATTCTGTTCCTGGAAAAAATTTACGTTTAACGATTGATCGCGATGTTCAGTTAGCGGCTTATCACGCCCTCGATGGCAAGGATGGAGCGGCCATCGCGATGGATATTGAAACAGGAGAAATTATCGCCATGGTCTCTCGACCTGGTTACGATCCAGCTAATTTTTCATCTGGATTAACTTCTAATTATTGGGGATCTCTCATTATGGATGAAAAAAGACCATTGCGAGATCGAACGATACAAGAGCATTATTCTCCAGGTTCAACTTTTAAAACTCTCACTGTCATAGCAGCCTTAGAAGAAGGGATCGTGGATGAAAATACAAAAGTTTTTTGTAGTGGAGCTTATCATTTAGGGGCTAGGCCATTTCACTGCTGGAAGAAAGAGGGCCATGGTTCTGTAGATGTTTATCGATCATTAAAGGAATCGTGCGATATATTTTATTATAATATTGGAGCGAAAATTGATATTGATGTGATTCATAAATATGCCAAACTTTTTGGTATGGGACAGAGGTTGGGTATCGTGCTTCCTCGTGAAACCAGTGGGCTCATTCCGAGCAAAGAATGGAAGCTTAAGCAAAAAAAACAAGAGTGGCATAAGGGTGAAACTCTTTCCTGTGTCATTGGTCAATCATTTGTAAACGTAACACCACTTCAGTTAGCAAGTTTTTACGCGACAATAGCAAACGAAGGTAAATTGTATAAGCCCCACGTGGTAAAAGAAGTTTTCTCTAATTCAGGTACGGTGTTAAAACGTATTCAACCAGAATTGATTCATGAATTTAAAATTTCCAAAAAGACTTCTGACATTATCAAGAGATCACTTTTTGATGTTGTTAATACTCCAGGGGGAACAGCTCTCTCGCAAAAAGGGGTGGGACTACAAATGGCAGGAAAAACAGGTACAGCCCAAGTCATGAGTTTTTCAGCCGACAAAATTTTTAATAAGTGCGAAAATCAAGAATATAAATATCGCCATCATGGTCTTTTTGCAGGCTATGCTCCAGCGACAAATCCCAAGATCGCTCTCTCTGTTGTAGTAGAACACGGTTGTCATGGTTCGAGTGCTGCAGGTCCTGTGGCAAAAGCTATGGCGGCAGCTTATCTCAATAAGTATTATCCTACGTTACAGAAAAGGCTAATCGCTCAAGACAAAATGAACTACGATGAAATTTTAACAGACAATCGCTTGAATCCTACAAACTATGTAATGGAAAAAGGCGATGTGACTTACTATGATGAGCAGGGGACTTTAGTTAAAAACTTTTTCCTCGATAAAAATGTAAAACCGATTACAGTTGGGGGAGAGTAATGCTCGATTTCAAAGAAGAGCTTAGAAGATATGACTATTCATTTTTTTTAATCTGCTCGGTCATTTTTTTCATAGGAATTCTCAACTTATATTCTGCCACACATTCTGAAGGCGTCGGACACGAGGAAGGTATTTATAAAACTCAGCTAGTGTGGTTTTTTCTTTCATGGGCCATAGGAGTGGTAATTAGTTTTATACAGCCAAAAAATCTCTATCGATTATCATACTTAGGTTACTTTATATCATTAATATTTTTGATCGTAGTTTTGGTTGTCGGTCACTCTGCGCTTGGCGGTCAGAGATGGATTGGAGTTGGGCCACTGCGCTTTCAGCCATCAGAAACTATGAAAATTGCCCTGGTGCTCGTCCTTGCGAGATGGTACTCCAAAGTTAATCCAGAATTAGAAATTGGTCTAAAAGAATTAGTGATTCCTTTTTTAATTGCATTTATTCCAGCTTTTATGATTATTATTCAACCTGATCTTGGCACGGGGACGCTTTGTCTAATTGTCTTTTTTATTATTTCCTTTTATCGAAAATTAAAATGGAAAACGATTGGTGTAATATTTGCCGTTGGAATAATTACCTCAACTGTAATGTATAACTTTGGCTTGCGCGAATATCAGAGAAAAAGAATTATCACTTTTCTCGACCCAGAATTTGATGCTAAAGGGTCTGGTTATAATGCCATTCAGTCGAAAATTGCTATTGGGTCTGGTCAATTTCTTGGGAAAGGTTTTAGAAAATCCTCTCAGGGAGCATTAAATTATCTACCTGAAAATCACACAGATTTTATTTTTTCAATTTATAACGAAGAACATGGCTTTGTTGGCTCTGTGTTTTTAATTTCATTATATCTCTATCTCTTTTATAAACTGATCAAATTGGCCATGAATGTAAATCGAATGTTTGATTCCATTGTCGTTATTGGAGTTTTGGGAATTTTCTTCGCTCATACCATCATAAACATGAGTATGGTTGCTGGTATGTTGCCAATAGTTGGTGTGCCGCTACCTCTGATGTCCTATGGGGGCTCAAATCTTTTAACCTTTGGCATATGCCTAGGAATTGTCACCTCGATAAGCAATGCACGAAGTTTATTTAATTAAATCAACAATGCTTGACCAATATATTTTTTAAGGGGAGAATTATTTAGTCTTACTTAAGGACTAAAGTGAGAGGAGATTTTTTCATGAAGAAAGTATCGAGCATTGGCAGCCTAGTTAAAAAAATACATCGCAATTACTCCTTAGAGTTGTTAAAGCAATTACAAGATAGAGGCTTTACAGATTTAAGACCATCTTTTTTAGAAGTTCTTTTATATATTTGTGAACATGAAGGAACGAGTATCAAAGATATTGGTATTGGTTGCGGACTAAAAAAACAAACCATGACTGGTCATCTTAACGAGCTTTATAAAAGAGGCTATATTGACCGAAAATTAGGCTTTGAAGATAAGCGCGAACAAAATATCTATCTCACAGAGTTCGGACAAAAATTTAGATTGAATCTTTTTGAATGTATCAATGAAATTGAAAAAAAATACACCGATTTAGTCGGTGATTTAGAACTTAATCGAGTAGAATTTATTTTAAAAAACTTCCACACTAAAATACTCAGTTATACGGTTGAAGATTTTCGATTGGCCGAATAATTACACTTCCTTTTTGTTTTCTTTGGAAAATCCCGGCCAACATTGATAGCCACCTGAAATATTATTTATATTAAAGTATCCTTTCTTAACTAAGAGTTCTGCAGCTTGAATCGACCTAAGCCCATTTTCTGAAATACATAAAATTGGCGTAGTTTTAGAGGGTATTTCAGCGTAGCGAATATTGAGCTCTTCCAAGGGAATTTTTAATGCATCTTCGAGGCGCTCTCCTGAGTAGTTCTTCGTAGAGACATCTAAAATATAAAAGTCGAGTTGGGTATTATTATAAATTTGAAATGCATTTTTTGGTGAAAGATCATTATAAGGACGAGCGTAGAGAATCATTTGATCATCAATTTCTTCACCATTTTTAATTCTCAACATGTGATTTCGTTGCAACATCAAAGAAAAATCCATTTTCTCTTCTAGTTTGTTGATGCTTTTTTCGATATTACTCAAGCGGCTATTGATAAACTCGAGCATTTGAAAGATTTTTAAATCCATTTTATTTCTCCAAATCCATTTGGATGTCTTATAAAATGTTAACTCAATTTCGCTCATCAAATATAAAAAAAAGCATTGGCAGAAAATGCCACAACTATTTAATTAGTTTTAATAGTTCTTTTTGTTGAGCACTCGAAAGCTGGTCAAAATCGCAATGCAATCGATTTACTCCGTGTGATTTGGCAAACTTGGTAAACAAGTCGGTCGATTCACTTATATTTGTGTAATGAACAGTGTTGGAACCAAAAAGTTTGCGCGCCACCTTCATTGGAAATTTTCCATGGGTGTTTTCATCGACGTAATATTTAGAAAGGCGTCCTTGAGAACTTGAGCGAATATATTCAATATTCTCGCGCTCTAAATATTTTTGGATATTCTCTAGAGTTTGTAATTGCTGTTCATTGAATGACTCAAAGATTTTTTGTGGAACTTCATTTTTTACAATCGATTGAGCGTAGCGATTTTGACTGTTTCTTAATATTTTCATTAAGTGATAATCGTCGTGGTGAACATACTCTTCTATGTCGGAGGGGATGGCGTATTCACCGGGAGAAGATTTGAAATATTTGTAAAGAAGTTGTTCGAGACATACAGCGCGATAGTGAAAGTAGACCATTAAGAAGATATGATATCGAGATAGTAAAAAATCATCGAAAGTGACCACCGCTCTTTCATTAATCCCTAAATAGGCGGTTTGGTTTTCGGGACAAATTTCAAGATTATCGAGTAGCCAATCCAGATCGTAAGATCCATAACTGACTCCGCAAAAATAACTATCGCGCAGTAAATAATCCATGCGATCGCAATCGAGCTCTCCAGAAACCATTTGATGCAGCAGTGGAAAGTAATTAATTCCGCTTACCGTAAAATATTCTGGAGTTGAAGTATGTCCTGTAATGAGATCGGCAACTGCCGCTTTGGAAACACCATATTTTTTTTCGAGCAATTTAAATGAATCGCTAAAGCTGGAGTCCACGATGGTTTTTATGGTGTAGTCTTCGTGGGTCGCTTGGCGATCGATTTTTTGATCTTTTGGTGAGAGAAAATTCGTCGGAATTTTTAACGATGAAAGCATGGGCATTACAGTTTCTGTCGAGTGAGAAAGGGGGGCATGGCCGATATCGTGTAAGAGACCAGCTAATTTAAAACTTTCTCGGAGGCGAATAAATTCTGAATTTAATGTCGTATTTTTAAAGAGTCGTAAAAAGGCGAGATTGGCTATGTTCATGACACCAATGGAGTGTATAAAGCGAGTATGGGTTGCGCCGGGGAAAATATTTTCTGAAAGGCCTAATTGTTTTATGTTTCCTAAGCGATTAAAAAATTTATGGCGAATAAGTGGGATGTATTCGTCGGTAATGTGAATGGAGCCATGAACGGGATCTCGTATTTCCATTTTATTGCCTTAGTCTTGTAAATTGATTGTCGTATCGAAACAATTAATTATTTTTTTCTAATTCAGTGTGATTTCTTTCCATCCAATCCATAATGTCGGAGGATTCAAACTTAGGCTCACCATCGATAAAAAGGCAAGGAACTGTTTTTCTCGAAGTGATAGAGATCAAAGTTTGAATATGGCGGCTGTCGCCGTGGATATCGTTAAACTGCACTTTTAAATTTAATTTCTGAATAACTTGTAAAACTCTTTGGCAATATGGACAACTCTCAAAATAATAGAGTTCTAATTTTCTAAATGGTGCAGTCATTTAATCTCCAATAAAAAAAATGGGCCAGAGCCTGGCCCATAAAAATAAATTCTAATTAATAATCGTCGTCGTCTTCGTAATCATCGTCGAAACTTTTACCTTTAGCTTTTCCACCGCGAGCGTATTTTTCATCTTCGTCGGACTCATCGCGATCTTCGTCTTCTAAGTCTTCAGGTTTGTCGAAGGCATCGTTGTATCCCCAGCCATAGGAGTAAGATCCTTCGGTCGAGCTCATGCCATCTTCATCTTCTTCGAAGTCTTGGTCATCGTTAAATTTTTCTTCCGATTCTTCTTCCTCAAAACCATCAGTTTCTTCATCGTCGTTAAAATCGACTGAGTCGAGATCATCGAGCATATCTTCATCATCAAAGTCCGACTCAAGTCGCGAGGATTTTAGATCATCTTCGTCTTCATCGTCTTCAATTAGAATAGATTTGGTAGGAATGGTTTTTTTGTTGAGTTTCTCTTGTTCTTTATATTTTTTAATAGCTTCAGCCTTGGAAAGCACACTGGATTTTTCTTTTTTTGTTTCAGATTTTTGTACTATGGGCTTGGAAGTTTGCTTTGCCTTAACTTTAGCTTTTTCAGATAGTTTTTGTTTTACTTCCACTTTTTTTATTGTCTTATTTTTTTCGGGCGACTTTTTTTTAGGTTCAGCTTTTTTGGGAGCGATCACTTTTTTTGAATCAGCATTTTTCGCGACAGTTTTTTGGACGACTGTTTTGCCGACAGATTTTTTGGTTGTTGGTTTCGACGCAGCTTTTTTTGCCACTGGTTTTTTTGCCACTGGTTTTTTGGCTACAGATTTTTTAGCAACAACTTTTCCGGTTTTAGCTTTGCTTGCAACTTTTTTAACAGTTTTAGTTTTACTTGCTTTCGCTTTTTTCTTAATGGCCACTGAATTACCCTCGGTTTGATTCATTCAATATTAAACCATTAGAGTATACCGCTAACATTTTACTTTTCAAGAATGTCTTATTTAAAAATCACTAAAAAAACTATTATTTAAATTTGTACTTGCATCATTTTTGAGCGGATTCTTAATGAGTACTTTACCGACGAGATCCGCAGGGCTATCGGAATCAGCCTCGCGCAAAAGTGGAGTGGATTGGTAATCAACTTTTCCCAGAGTAGGGGCTCCCGATCTAGGAGATTCAATAATTTTAGACAAGTGAAAAAATTTAGTAGAATAAAAATTTCTGCGAGCGGAATAAGCGGCAGCATCATCTCCACCAATTCCTAAAGGATGGGGAGCAGAAGCTTTGGGATCGCTATTAACTCCATGTCTTGCTCCAGGATAGTAAGCTGACATAATGCTGTTGTAGTCGAGGCGGTCGTTTCCAGTGTAATAGGTGGAGATGAAATACTTATCGGCTCCTGATCCGCTCGAACTAGAGGAGTTTTTAGCCAAGTAATCAACCATCATATTTGAAAGTGGAACAATTCCACAAGCAGTATTCGTACGAGTAAAAAAATGGAAAAAAAGTGAAGCGATGTCTTTTGCACAATTACCATCGACGAGAGCAGGAGGTGTGGCATTATTACTTGGAGTATTAAAATGAAATGACTTTGCAGCATCTGTTGTGAGCTTTTCACCTTTATCATTCGCCGTATTGTAGATTGTGTTGGCCACCTTTAAAAGCGATTGATTATAAGTATCAATCGCAGGCATGTTGGCATCGATATAATCGCGAATCACAGTGGCGAGCACATTATTATTTTTATACAAAGTGGAAGGTCCCACTAAGGGTGCAAAAAGACGATAAGTAACAAATTGGTTTGAATTTGCATTTTCTGCAATCATGAGTGGTTCAGCATTATATGATTCATTTTGATCCTTGGGAGTCGGAATAAGATAATTGATTGCATCGTACTTAGTTGCTCTTCGCGCTTTAATAATGCTGAGTAAAACTTGATCGGCATTAACGAGAGTTCCCGGATTGGCATCGCCCAAACTTTTTCTCAAAGATAAAAATTGACGACTATCATACAATCCCAATTTTTCATTGGGCCATGTGGTCGAGGGCAAGACTTCGGTTATTTCTTGAATGGCTTGTGTCGAACCAGTTTGTCTTTTTAAATCCTCCTCGCTTTCAAAATCGTAAATCATATTGGGAAGAGAGAAAAATGCTTTTGCTCCAGAGCCAGGAATTCCACCGAGTGTTGCATTGGTCATACTAGATGACCAAAAATCACCAGAAAAAGGAATGGGATAACCAACTTTATAATTTCCTAAACCAGCACTTGGAGGCTTTAAACCGCTGACGTAAGCTTGAGATTTTTTATCTTTATCATTTCTCGCCACTAAACTTTGTCCATTGTTGAAAAATTCAAATAGCTTCGGCCCGATTCTACCACCATAAGGTTTAGCAGCAGCATAAGCCGTCAGAGAAACACCGCGAGCGAGACTGCCGGTAAAAGGAAAAAAGAGTCCGACAAATTTTGATTCGCCCTTAACTGCATAGTAAGTCATCACTTCGGGATTTTTAGTAAAGCCTAAAATATAACCGGGGACGGGCAAAGCGGTTTTTGAAATTCCACAAGATGCTTCTGCCTTCACTCCCGTTTCAAACTCGTACTGCGATGTCGTAAAAGAAGAGTAGAAAGTAGCAAAGTTTACAGCCATGACTTGCAAATCGAGATAGTGTTTTGTGAGTGCACGCAAGTCGCTTCCAGGATAGACAAAGTCGGGCGAAATGAGAAAACCAGAAGCTGTTTTATTGTCGACTATATAAGGCTCGGGCGCGAGTTCAGTTAAGCGAAAATTGGCGGAGAGTTCATCTAGGTCGCCGCGATTTTTTAACACAGCTAAATCTTTATATTCACCACCGGATAAATTTTTAAAAGCACTTAAAAAAGCTTTAACTGGTCTTTCGTTGAGAGCGATATCACTTGCGGTGTCTGATAATGCTTCTGCTTCATTTAAATTCATCCCATCTTTCATCGGTGGTCGATTGATGATCATTTCTAAATTGCGAATGCGCATCGCGAGTTCGATCGCCGAAGGCCATGCCCCTGGGCGATTCGCGGCAACTTCAGGAGCGCCAGTAAAAGTTTTAATGCCCGATCCATAGGCCCAGGACAAAGCCGCGAGAAAATTAATTTTAGTTCTGGAAGAGCAGTCCGACGCTTTGGTGGACACCAAGCTATTAATGAGATTTTCTTGTATTTCAGAAATTCCCGCGACACCAATAGATTCAAAGCGCGGCAAACCTGGAACCATGTACAAGGGACAAATGTCTTTACTGGTGTTGTTGTGAATGCAAATTGAGGGAGCATTATAGGCATCGTAGGAAATGGTATTTAAGGCGGTTTTAGAATTAAAATTGAGACTCTTGGGAACAGACAACAAATAATTCACTGTGTTTTTACTTTGCAAATTCCCCATGGAGATTTGATTGTTGGGGGCGAGTTTTGAGAGCTGACCGAGCACGTAGTATTTAAACATCCACTCTTTGTAAACATTTCTCAATTCCCAATTGAGATAGGCGATATTGGTGAGCTGGCGCGCTTGAGTGGCAGCGCCGGAATAAGCGGCTGCATCGACAGCATTTTGCAAATTAATTTTTGCTTTGACGAATAATCCGACATTGATGATGAAAGCGAGCATGCTCATCACTGCGATGAGCGTGATGCCAAGGAAGATGGAGAGTTGTCCTCGGTGATTGTTTGAAGTCCGTTTCAATTCCAATTGAGCACCATAAAAATTGTGACCAGTGCCTCAATGCTACTAGAGCAAAATTTCATGGTCAATAAATACTAGGGCTAAGTCATCGCATTGTGATGAGAGTGCTTGAGAAAAACTCATTGTTGAGAATTTTTGATGCCAGAGTTTTTTGGTATGAATATTGAATACTCAAAAGAGTGAATCTAGAAAAGTCGAGTCTAGAAAAGTGGCACGTTTGCTGTATCTCGACAGTCCTACCTCTACCACCTTCACACCGTGCTTGGAGCACTCCACAATGTAAACATCATTTATCCGAAGCCCGCGGGGGCTTCGGCCCACCTTTGGTCAGAGCATTTTTTCCGTCTTATTTCTTGTTACAAACTCCGCTAAAATTATTCTAGTGAACTAGTCGATGGTGATCACAAGGAGAATCGGCCATGCACCCCCAAGCTCTCGAAAAACGCATTTATAAATATAAAAATCCCGCCAAGGTTTTTTTCTGTCCTTTATGCCGAACAGAGCGCGCCCTCACACTTTCCGCGAAATTATCTCCTAAAAATTATTTGCAAATATTTTTAACCAGTTTATGTTTGGGAGGACTGCTTTACCCCCTCATGCAAGTCCGCTCATTTTTTGTTTTTTTTATTGTATGGGCGGTCTTTGAACTAGTCGTGCGTACGAAGGTTAAAAAAGAAGTTCCTTGCCCCCATTGTGGATTTGATGCAACTCTCTATAAGCGGGATGTACGTATCGCTCGCCACGCGGTCAAAGATTTTTGGGAGCAAAAAAACAAATCTTCTGAAATACGAAATTAAATTTTTTTTATAATCCCCTCACAAGATTCAAGTATTTACTTTTTTGTAAGAAAATATCTCTTTTGCATACGCTTATTTTAAAGTTTAATGTCGACATTAATTTTTAAAAAAGAGTAAAGTTTATCAACCAAATCAAGTCAGATGTTCTTGTCCTGAGAGATAAAGGAAACAAATCACGATGCTATTTAAGTTGCATCTCTCATGGTTTAAAAAAGTAAAAGGAAGGAGTGAGTATGAGCGTCAACAAAGTGATCATTTTAGGCAGACTGGGTTCAAATCCAGAAATCAAGTACACACCAAATGGCGGAGCTGTTTGTAATTTTAGCTTAGCGACCAGCGAGGCTTGGACAGATAAAAGCGGTCAAAAGCAAGAGAAGACAGAATGGCATCGCATCGTCGTTTGGGGCAAACTAGCAGAGTTATGCAACCAATACCTTTCGAAAGGTCGCCAAGCTTACGTTGAAGGATCTTTGCAAACCAGATCTTGGGACGATAAGACGGGCCAAAAGCGTTATACGACGGAAATCCTGGCTCGCACTATTCAATTTATTGGGGCCAATGCTCAAACGGGAGCGCAAGCAGGCATGCAAAATGGAGCCGATCGCGATATGGGCCAAGGTTCACCTTACGAATCGAACAATATGATGAATCAGGATTACGATATTTCTTCCGATTCTCATTTTACAGCAGACGACATCCCGTTTTAGTGGATAGTCGCAACACACAATTGAATGCATAGCGGGAAGCCCAGTTTTATACTGGGCTTTTTTTGTAAAAAAATCCAAAGAAAAAAGACCAAAACCCTCAGGTTTATATCCGAGTTGACGAGTAGAGATTAAAAGACTGCAAGTCGGCAAAGTATTTTAAACTTCGAGGTGTCTATGCTCCATCAAGTTCAAGTTAAAATGAAAGCTAAATGGATCACTTTTCTAATCCTCCTAACAGTGACAAATTTAACTTTGGCGGAAGAGTGGAGCGAGCACATGACGATCTTGTCTCTCGAAAAAACATCATTTGATTTTATGTATGAGATAAAATCCAAGGAACAACACCGCCAGCAAGAGGTCATTATCGATTGCCAAAGCTTTTTTAAAGGGATTAATTTTTATCGCCAAACCAAAAACGGGCGAGAGTTAGATCTCAACATTTACTTAGATGAAACTGAGTGCGACGAAAGCGTCGAGTTTATACAAAAAGGCTTGAGTGACAATAAGGGCGTCTGTATGTTTCTTGACTTTGAAGACAAGAGCGCGTCGATGCAATACGGGAAGTGCGATTAAAAACATTTCGCTGCTGCTCCGAATGATTTAGGATTGAATAAATCCTTTCAAAAAAGGTATACTGCTTCGAATGAAGCATACAATTTGGGTCGTCATTCCTTGCTACAACGAAGTCAATCGATTGCCCGTCGAAATGATTTTGGATTATTCACCACACTTTCACTTTGTCTTAGTTGACGATGGTTCCAGCGATGGGACAAAAGAGAAACTATTATCATTAGAAAGCTCTAAAATTCATCCACTCATTCTTAAAAAAAATAGCGGAAAAGCAGAAGCTGTTCGACAGGGTTTTTTATACGCACTCAAGCAAATAGAAAACGAAGAACAGTCGTGGATAGGTTTTCTCGATGCGGATTTAGCGACGCCTTTAAACGAAATATTTTTGATGATGCAATATAAAGATGCATTTTATCCAACGGCGCGCTCCGTGTGGGCGTCGCGGTGGTTTCGCCTAGGAAGCCAAATTGATCGTAAACTTTCCCGACATTATTCTGGGAGAGTTTTTGCCACTCTAGCGTATCTTTTCACTAAGATCCCCACCTATGATTCGCAATGTGGAGCAAAATTATTTCAAAAAGAATACATTAAAAATATATTCGAGCGACCGTTTATCACCAGGTGGCTCTTTGACATCGAAATTTATTTTAGACTGAAAGACGAGTGGGGCGAGACAAAAATCGCGCAAGAGATTGTCGAGTACCCCTTAAAAAATTGGACCGATGTCGACGGCAGCAAGATTAATTTGACGGAAATGATTTTTAAGGTGCTGCCACAGCTTTATAAAATTAGAAAATATTACAAAATTAAATAAGGAATATCGTTTGAAAAATTTAAATCTTAAAAAAGTGTCGATCACTTTGGCCGGTATTTTATTTTTGATTGCCATCGTTTTATTTAGTTATAATCGAGCTTTTAAAGAGGGGGCTGCTGGCGATTTTCACGTTTTTTGGTTGGCCGGAAAAACGATGCTGGAAGGTGGTGATATTTACTACGTTCCACCGGGGTTGAGGAATTTTATCTATCCTCCTTTCGCTGCTTTTTTCTTTATTCCTTTGGGACTAATGCCTTTTAACATAGCCTGTTTTGTTTTTTATCTTCTTAATTTTTGTTTGATAGGCGTCATATTTTATTTCATCAAAAGATTATGTGTGATAACTTTTGGTCCCATAAAAAATTCAACTCAAATTACGACGATAGCCTTTTTACTTTGCTTTAAAGTTTATTGGAATAATATCATGATGATTCAATCCAATGAGTACGTATTTTTATTTACCTTGCTAGCTATATTTTTCTTCTTAAAAGAAAACGAAAACTGGGCCGTCGTTTGTCTTTGCATTGCAATTTCACTAAAAATTTATCCAATCCTCATTGCTTTCTGGATGGTGATGCGAGGGAGTCGATGGATACTTGCAAAATTTGTACTGGGAGGTGTGCTGTGCATTTCGATCCCTTTTCTTTTTATGGGAGTTTCAAGTGGTTTTGATCAATTAAATTGGTATTTACATCATTTTATTTTATCTACAAATAAAGTAGGAACATTTAATTTAAGTTATGCCAATCAGTCTTTATCAGGAGTGTTTGGACGATTGTTTTCGGGCGAAGTTGCCTTGGGTGAAACTAGTTACACCTTGATACATCTTGGGCCAATAATCACAGCTCAAATTTTAATGGCGATTAAAATATTTATATTCTTAGCAAGCATATTGTTTATATTTATTAATAAACGTAAAAAAATTGAAGCAAATATTTTCGAAGCATCGTTGTTATTGTTAACAATCCACTTAGTCTCTGGAGTTACATGGAAAGCACACCTTGTAAGTTTATTTCTTCCATATATGATTGTTGCGGCTATATTTTTCAAAGATGGGTTTGAATTTAAGAAAATAAGTATACTTGAAAAATTATTAATGGCGATATTAGTGATGAATTCATTGATGGGGCAAATTATAGTTGGACGCAAAGGACAGCTTCTTCTTAATGGGTATGGCGAGTATGCATTGGTGATGATTCTTTTATATGTATTTATATTTAAAAATGGTCTAAGTTTAGGACAAACAAATCGAAATACTCAAAATATACTTAAGTAGATTCAATTTCCAATAGTTCAATCAAGAAAGAGGATTGGGGATTAAGAACGTTTTTTATTTCATCATAAATTTTGAATTGAACTTCGCGTGAATCATCTAGTCGAGAGTGCAGTTCGTCTCTAAGTTCGTTTACAACTTCAGTTTTAGAATGATCAACTGGTATATTGGCTTCACCGTGTAAAAATGGGATTAATCCTTGTTGAAAAAAATTTAAATTTTTCTCAACATTGGGAGGAATAATGTCGTGATTAAAGCCGACAGAGTCGAGCGTCACGAGTAAGTCAACTTTGCGAAAGTTATTTTGTGGAGAAAACAGTTCTTTCGTCACATCGTAAGCAGTATCTCCACCAAAACTGTGTCCAACTAAGATAAGGGGAGAATTATGAGTATGCTTATTGATATGCTTTAAAATGTCATCGCGATCGTTGTAATTAAAAAGCTTGGCATGGGGCAATCCCTCAGACATTTCTCTTATTCCGTCACCATTTGATAATCCAAAAGCTGAAAAACCTTCGATGAAAATAAGAATGGGGGCTTCATCTAAAATATGTGGTTCTCGATTTAAAACCTTAGCGGTCTCTCGATTTTCTTTGATGAGCTCTGTTCCAAGTTTTGCCACATTGCTGACAACTCTTGCGGCCTTCTCAGCACTTAGAGCATCTATCCCTATCGCAGCAATTTCTGATGGAATGGATGTTTGATGTTTTAAATCGACTCGATCGACTTTGGTTTCTGTAGATTTTGCATCTTCACGAACGACTTTCTCATCTTTCGAAGACAGGTTTTCTGACTTGGCTAATTCTTTATTAACCTTAATGGGGCGATAGCCATTTTTAAGTAAGCTTTGTAGAGAATTAAGATCTTTCACCTTTTCCATTTTTAAATTTTAATTCTAAAACAGAAAAGGTGAAAGTTAGGAAGCTTTTACCTTCACTCTAGTGGACAGATTATCTTCTTTCGCGCATGTCTTTTAATTTAGCTCGAGCTTCTTCTACGGCTTCTTTCACTTGTTCTTTTTGAGCTGCGATTCTTTCTTGTCGGTCTTCTCTTCTTTCTTCTCTTCTTTCCTCTCTTCTCTCTTCACGGCGAGCTTCTCTTCTTTCCTTTCGTTCTTCTTTTAGTCCCTCGCGCATTTCTTTAAGCTCGGCATTATTTTCTTTCATGACCGCTTTAGCTTCTTCTTTAGCTTCATTGACAGCATTTTTAGCTTCTTCTCGCTTCGCTTTTAATTCTTCTTTTTTAGCTTTTAATTCTTCTTTTTTAGCTTTTAATTCTTCTTTTTTCTTTTTGACTTCTTCTTTCTTGGCCTCTGCGACATCTGCAATTTCTGATTTAACTTCAGCGCTACTTTCACTCTTCGCCACTTCGTCTTCAGCCTTAACAATCATCGGTGATGAGATTAAAGAAAGTGCGATTAGATAGTTAAACATTTTCATAAGGTCTCCTTTTGCAAAAAAATTTAATTTGAACTCGATTGTTCAACAATGAAGTATCAAATGAATTATAACTTCAGTCCTAATCCTAAGGAGAAAACTTGACTTTTATAGGACGCATTGTAGGAATTTGAAGAATTTCGATTGCTTGCGATCTTAATCTGTAGAAGGATCATATTACTCAAGGTGATATTAGTGCCCAATTCAAGAGTCATTAGTGTCGATTTCTCAAGAATGTTTAAATTTTGGGTCGCATTGAGTGAAGCGTATCGTTTGTCGTAACGAGTATGATTTAAAATAGTACCTAAGCTAAATTCAACATTTTCATTTAACATATAGATGAGGTTAAACATTGGAAGTAAATTCATATTTTTATAGTAATCACTTGATGATAGATTCTTGCCCCAGATAAAATCGAGAAGAACTAACCATTTATCCGAAATGGTTTTCTCGTAGCCTGCAGAAAATTCGAGTCCTTTGTCTTTTCTGGATTGTTTGGAGTAGTTTTTAAACGAAGCACCCAAACCAATGTAATAAGCTTGTTCATTTTTTAAATCATAATTGTAAGTTGCATTTGCTTTAATACCAAAATTATCTGAACTTGTATCATCTGCTGTATTCGTCGAAGTTCCATTGTATGTTTGCTTATTGATAGCAATGGAATAATCATTTTTGGATTTTGTCTTATATGCAGTTTGAAATTCAATGTTAGTATTTGAGTTAGAAGTCATTTGTTTGTATTGCTGACCTTTAAACTTAAGTCTCAGTCTCATTGAATCACTTTTCCGTTGTAAACTCGCATTGAATTCATTGAAGTAATCTTTGACAGGATCAATTTCGGTTGAGTTTATATTGTTGTTACTTTGGCGTAAGAAATTTGCCTTAAGCTGATACTTGACATTGTCTGCAGCAGTCACGTTAGAAGTAGCAAGATAAATAAAAGTAAAAAGCATAAAAAATGGTGAAGTAATTCTTGGCATAAAAATCCTATTATACAATAGTTCAGTTGATCGATGACAATATTAATTTTACACTTCACCCTTTCGTACGCACAGTAGGCAAATATACACTTCAACAAGACAACGCTCCTTACATATAACTTCACACCTAGAATCGATTCACTTGAAAATCTGAATCTAAGGCAACAGATAATTAATAATTTTTAATTTTCAATACTTGAAATTAAAATTGTGAGCTATAAAGCGAGTCGAAATAGGTCAAAAGTTTAAATATTGATTGAAATGCTAAGGTATGAGGTCAATTTTGAATTATATGCACCTTACAGTTAAGTTTACAAGTATTGAAAATTTAATATTACCGATGACTTATAGGTCTAGATTCAGATAAAGGTGAATCGCTGTAGGTGTATCTACATTTCATCATACTTTGAATGGATCAATTAAGTAAGTTTTTGAAAAAAATAATCCGATATAATTCTCATAATGATTTGAACAGAACATTTATAAAAGGATCTAGCTGATGAACAGATCAAAAATAGGTTATTGTAAGGTTGGACTTCTCACTTTTTTATGCTCTTTGTTTCCCTTTATATTAAGTGCAAATGAAAAGTTTAATACTTGTGAGAGCGAGAAAAAAATGTTCAAAGAAGGTTTGGCCCGTTTCGAGCGAGAGCAAACCGAAAAATTCTTAAGTGTAGAAAGTAAAGTCTTACCCAATTTAAAGGGGAGAAGAGTATTAGAGCTTGCTGAAAAAATGCGAGAGCTGAAAAAAATGAAAGGACAATCTAGTGAGGTCGGCATAGGTGAACAGAGTGATTTATTTACGAGCTCTCAAAGCAAAAGAAAGAAAACTTCTCAGAAGAATAAAGCAAGTTTCAGTCAGGATGTCGGAAGAGAGTTTGATAAGCATATTAAAGTAGAATTCGAAAAAGTGAAAAAAGATTTTAAGAAAGAAATCTATGTTGCCCTCAATGAAAAAATGAAGGCATCAAAAATGGAAACCTCTTACTTGTTTGATCATGACAAAAGGGCAATCTACTTATCCCCCACGAAGGTTATTTTCTTTGATGCATTTGCCTTAGATGATTGGGATCCCAAAAGTGATAATGTAGAGCTGGACTTATTTTATCGAGAGTTTGATAAAACTGAAGAGTTAAAGCTTGTGATTTCAGACAGCGGGGTGACACTTTCTCAGCGGGGTGAATTTTCTAAAAGTTTAAATGCTAAATGGAATGCATTTTTTCTAGAGCAAGTGAAACTCAATACAACTTTTTTCCATAAAAATATTTCAAAAGATTGGCAATCTTTTGATGAAAAACGCTTTAGGTATAATAACTATTTGCACGACCTCAGAATTGAATTGTCTACAGACTTCCATGATCCAGCTCAGGTTCCTCAATTTTTATATTTTCTTAAAATAAAGAATGGATTTGAATCAAAGGAAATCTCAAACTTCCCGCTTAATTTCGAACAGTTTTTTGCAGCATTTGGTTCTTGTGATTAAATCTACTGCAATTTTCTTAATAATCTGCTTCTTGGTATAAATGGTGAGGAGTTTAACCTCCTGGTATGAGTAGCCTTAATTGATTCAGGAGATAGGTGGTCGGCTTATGGGCTTTATTCTGGTCAAGAAGGAATGAGAGGAAAAAAATATAAGAAAAAATTATAGAGTTTTGCTTAGATTAAAAATAATTTCGTTATACAAAATCAATAAAATATCATAAAGATTCCAGTCATTAACGCTATGTTTGAAATATTATTTTCCTAGGAAGGTTCTCATGAATTTATTTAAGTGCTTGTTAAGTATCGGGTTAATTTTAATGAGCGTGTTTTCTAACGCTAGAGCAACTGAAAGTGACATCTTTATTGAAATTGAATATGTGTTTAATTTTTCTTCCATAACTCCATCGGATAAACGACAACAATTAAATTTTGGATACGATGTTTCTAGTGTGATTTGTCATCAGCCTATTAGAATTCCGATCAGATCGCGTTCAGTTAAAAAATTATATCCAAAATTGGAAAAAGATTTGGGAAAAGCTGCACCTTTTACGGTAGAGATTGTTAGAACTAAATTAAAAAATGAAAAAGTGGATGGAGTTAAAAAATTGACCTCAAATATTTGCCGATTACCAGAGGATCAATTTTTAGAAATGGCAAAAAATAGTAATCTCGTTTTAGATTCCATTTATCTCGCTCGCAAGTATGCTTTTGAAGTATTAGGTACAGGGGCCATTATTGAAGGATTCATTGTTTATGTAAATGAACAAGAAGACTGTCGTGTTGGACAATTTGATTCAGACCTAGCAGAATGCAGTGCTAAGTATAAGTAGAATTAAAAGTGATTGTTTAAGCTAAACTGAGAGACATATTAACATGCAGAGACCAGGACGAACCCTTGCGAAAGAGCAGCTAAAAAAAATAATAAAAGTAGCACGCGGGGAACTTTCCGCCAGTCTTAAAATCATCAATGCGAATATTTTAGATCTAATCAATGGGGGAAGCTTTGAAGCTTCCCTTGTGCTTTGTGATGATTATATTGCAGGCGTTGGACTTGAGTGCACTGACTTTCCTGCAGAAAAAACCATCGACGCCATGGGGATGACTCTCGTTCCTGGTTTTATCGATGGGCATTTGCATATTGAATCCTCCATGGTTCACCCATTTGAATTTGAGAAAATGACCCTTCCTCTCGGCACGACATCGCTAGTTTGCGACCCTCATGAATTAACAAATGTGATGGGAAAAGAAGGAATCGCATGGTTTTTAAGATGTAGTGAAATAACTATGCAAAATTTATTTGTTCAAATGTCATCTTGTGTCCCCGCAGTCAAAGAACTGGAAACCAACGGTGCTGAATTTACGTTATCTGAAATGCGAGAATTTAAACACCACCCGCACGTGTTAGGTTTAGCCGAAATGATGAATTTCGTCGGCGTGATTAATGGCGACGATGAAGTGTTGGATAAAATTTGTGAGTTTCAAGAAAGCAACCTCGATGGCCACAGCCCACTGCTCCGGGGCAATGACTTAAATGCCTATATTGCAGCTGGAATTCAAAACTGTCATGAAACGGTGGGCCGCGAAGAGGCGATGGAGAAGCTTCAAAAAGGAATGTCGATTATTTTAAGAGAGGGATCGGTTGCCAAAAATTTAAAAAATCTCGCTCCTATCGTTAACGAATTTAACTCAACACAATGTCTACTTTGTACCGATGATCGAAATCCATTTGAAATTTTAAAAGAAGGCCATATTAATTTCATGGTGCACAAGTTGATTAATGAGATCAATGTGCCAGTGCATGTTGCTTATCGTTTAGCCACTTTTTCAGCGGCTAAACATTTTGGTTTAAAAAGATTGGGGCTGCTCGCTCCTGGACGCATGGCCGATATTTTATTTATTTCCGATTTAAAAGAGGTGCGTATTGAAAAAGTTTTAAAATCGGGGCAAGTCATAGATAAGAACTTTGACTATAAAAGTGAAGAAAAATTGGCCCTCTCAATGCCTCCGTTGCAAAATACAATTCAAAGAAAACAATTATCGGTAGATCAGTTTCGCTACAATCTGAACGATGGTTTTTATAATGTCATTCAAATCATTGAAGATGAAATTATCACTCAGCATTTAGTGACAGAAAGAAAAGAAGGAAAGTTTTTATTGGACGATGTTTTAATGATCGCCAATATCGAGCGATACGGTCATGAACTGGCACCTGCTTTGGGCTTGGTCAAAGGACTTAAACTTGCAAAAGGAGCAATGGCTTCGACGGTGGCGCACGACTCGCACAATATCATTGTGGTGGGAACGACGATCGAAGACATGGTCCTAGCAGCTAACACCTTGATCGATTCATCGGGTGGGCAATGTGTGGTCTGTGATCAAAAAGTATTAGCTCACTTGGAACTTCCCATCGGCGGACTCTTGAGTGATCGCGATCATCTTTATGTGAAGAAAAAAATTGAAGACTTAAAAGTTGCCTATAAGTCTTTGGGTGTGCAAATTGAAGAACCTTTTATTCAATTGGCATTTTTAGCCTTACCTGTGATTCCAGAAATAAAATTGACCGATAAAGGATTATTTAAATTAAGTGAGTTTCGTTACTTAAATTTAAAAGCAGAAGAGAAATGACAGAAGAGAAATGACAGAGGAAAAATTAAATATGATTTCAACGATCGACATGGAAGATTCATTAGCGGTAAAAATTCGCAAACAAATGACTAAAGCGATAAGTGATTATCACATGCTCACAGAAGGTGATCGCATAATGGTCGCAGTTAGTGGAGGGAAGGATTCGACCGTACTCTCACTCATGCTCAAAGAACTTAAAAAGAAAGCTCCCTTTGATTTTGAATTTCAATGTGTCATGCTCGATCAAAAACAGCCGGGATTTGCCCCGGAGTCTTTTATTCAGTTTTTTAAAGATCAAGACATTCCGCTTACGGTAATTAGTGAAGATACCTATTCTATCGTGAAAGAAAAAGTTCCCGAGGGGAACACTTACTGTTCGCTTTGTTCAAGACTGCGACGAGGCGTGCTTTATACTTATGCCCATCAACATCAATTTACTAAGATCGCTCTCGGGCATCATCGCGATGATATGCTTGAAACTTTTCTAATGAATATTTTTTATTCGGGCAAAATGGCGAGTATGCCTCCCAAACTTTACTCCAAAGATTATCGCAATATTGTGATTCGACCACTTGCCTATGTGGCGGAAGATGACATTGTTTCATTGCGCGATCGTTTTAATTTCCCAGTTATTCCTTGTAATTTGTGTGGTTCGCAAGATGGATTAAAGCGCGAAAAAATGGGAGAGCTTTTAAAAGCCCTAGAGAAAGAAAGTCCCGATCTAAAAAATTCCATGGCACATGCTCTAAAAAATATCGAAGTGTCGCATCTTATGGATGCTCGTCTCTTTAATTTTGAACAAGATGATCGTCTTAAAAATGAAGATCACGGCCATCGCGAGATAAATCTTTAAATTCATCGAGTAAGTGATATTTAAAAGTGAACGAGCATATTTCTTCTCTTTTATTTAATGTCGAAGACAGTAACTTTTCAAATAGTTCTAAGCCAATTTCGCCTCGAAAAGCTAGTAAGCCCCAAGCCATTAACTGGTGAGCATGTTTTTGTATATAATCAGCAGCAGGTTTTTCGAAGAGACGGTGATTTTGATTGTTGATTAAAAAACAACCAAATTTATCTAGATCTGGTGGAGAAAAGGCAGCGAGAACTAAAGGAAAATGTTCTAATTCTTCGAGCATTTTTACGACTATTGCAATAGGCTGAAAGCGTGTATCTGGTAAGTAAAGCAAGTTTTGCTGACCGAAAGAATCGGCAACTTTAAGGAGTGTTTCAGGCCATTCTTTAGAGGCTTTGATAATCAATGTCGAGATATCTTTTTTATTCTTTAAATAATCAATGAGTTCAATTTTATCTTCTCTGGTTATTACAATGACTTCTGCATCTAGCATTTTTTGTAAAATGAAAATTTGATCAATGAGTCGTTCTTTGAGGATCATTTCATTATTACTTTTAAGAAACAGCATTTCTTTAGCCGGAGGAGAGCCTACTCGCGTACCAAAACCTGCAGCTGGAACAAATATTTTAATTTTTGGTGGCTTGTGCATGTGTTATATTCCTTAAATTGAATCTTTGATATGCCAGAATTTCGATTAAATGGGAACAGCAAGAGATTAATATAACTACAACGAATCACTTGAAAAGTGAATCTAGGCATACAGGGCATTGGCTATCTTTAATTTTCAATACTTGAAAATTAAAGAGTGAGGAGTTTAAATGAAAATCAATTTGCAGTATCCCTGTGCTCAAAACAATATTGCACTGGCCTTATTAAGTTTTAATCATGTTGAGATGACTAAGAAATCAGTTGATTCAATCATTCAGTATTTTGTCGCTCACCAAATTAATTGGCCTTTGCTTTTGATTCACAATGGAAGTAGAGCTGAAAATGTTGAACTCTTAAAAAAATACTTTCCAAACATACAGCACTTGGTCATTCAAGATAATGCTGGTTTTACAGGCGGTGTAAACGGCGGATTGATGTATTTGTTTAAACAGTATGATTGGGTCTTCTTTTTAACAAATGATACGACATTAATTCATTTTAATTTAAGTGTATTGGACAATCTCCCACCAGGATTGTATGCGCCTACCATCTATTTTAGAAAATATGGACGAGTTGATTCAATGGGAGGTGAATTTAAACCATTGATCGGGAAATTGAATCATTTAAAAATGAAAGTAGATAAATGTCATAAGCATTTTTATGTTCCAGGTACATCATTTTTAATTCATCGAATTGTTTTTAATCAAGTTGGTACTTTTGATGAATTACTTTTTACTTATTGGGAAGACGTTGATTATTCAATGCGCGTCAAGCTTCATCAGTTTCCCTTGCAACACATCGAGGATATAGAATTAATTCACGCTGTTGGTAAAACTTGTCACAAGGACCCAAAATATACAAGTTACTATTTTCAACGTAATAGAAAAATTGTTTCTTTGAGATACTTAGGCTTCCTAGGGAGAATTTTTTTTAAATGTTATTTTTACGTTACTATGACAAAAAAACTCTACTATTTAATCAAGAAAAATGAATCTTTAAAAGCGGAGTTCTTAAAAAGAGCGATTCTTTCCATCGAAAAATCATAATGTAATTTTTTTGAAGCGTATTATAATGATATTGAAATAAGATTGATTAAGCCTCACCAAGGAAGAGTAGATGCGTCAGGTACTTTTATTAGAAGATAACTTAGAACTTAGTAAAATAATAAAACTAAATCTAATGAAGGCTTACGATCTCGAAGTAATTGAAAAAGTCAATTATGAAGAAGGGGTAGAATTAATTGAGATATTGCCAACTATTGAATGTGTTATCATTCGCGAGCCAACAAAAAATCATGAATCTATTTTTAGTCAACTTATTGATAAACTTAATGAAAAAGAAAAAAAGATTTCATTGTTAATTGTCGGGCATAAAAATTATCAATACAGTGCTGAGTATCACGTAGACCCTAATTCCTCTTGGAAAGTTATAATTGATATCGTTGGCAAAATCTTAAAGCTATCTCCCGACATTGACTATCGCGACTCCTTAAAAGAATTTATCCCAATACCGATTGCATATTTTTACAATATTACAGAGACGAGTATTGGTTGTGATGTCTATATCCGTGTTAAGAAAAGTGAAGGGGAGTATCAATATATTAAACGATTGAACTCTACAGATAGTTTTGAAAGAGCTGATATTGAACGATATGGTAAGTCCGGATTAAAAGATTTTTTTATTTCAAAAGAACATTTCCCGCACTTTGTGAACTACGTCACTGATAGTGTCACTTTGAAGCTTGCTAATCCTGATCTTGTAGATAGTGAAAGAGTTAAGTTAACTTCTGAAGTTTATGAAATAACTGTAGATCGCATACAAACACTTGGAGTTGATGAGCGAACAATTGAAATGGTGGAAGAAAGCGTTAAGTCGATGAAAACCACTTTAGGTAAAGATAATGCGCTCACTGATTATCTCGCTCTATTGAGCTCGAATAAGATGTCATATGGATATTCACATTCCTATTTAACAAGTTTACTTTTATTTAAAATTGTCAAAGGGTTCGAGTGGGATTCACACTTAGTCAGAGATAAAATAACTTATATTAGCTATTTTCATGATATGTCATTGCCCAACGATGAGTTAATGAAAATTGAGAGTCAAGCGAGCCTCGATGCAAGTGACCTTTCTAAAGCGGATAGAGATTTAGTTTTACATCATGCAATTAAGTCTGCAGAAATAGTTGAAAAATTTCCTCAGGTTCCATTGGGGCTTGGCCCACTTATTCGCGAGCACCATGGTGTTAAATCTGGATTGGGATTTAGAGCCTCACTTAGTATCGGACTTTCTCCACTTTCAATGATGTTTGTTGTCGTAGAAGATTTTGTGCACCAGTTTTTGGCCATAAAAGAAAATCCTTCTCGAGATCAAATTCAACAAATTTTTAATAATATGGAATTGATTTATACCAAAACAACTTACGCTCAAACTTTACTTGCCTTACAAAATAATATTCTTAAAAAGTAGCTCTCACTTTTGAATAATAACAGGGGAAGCTAAAAGTCCTAGTATTATAAGTGTAAAGATAAAATTTCTTTTGCCTATGTCAATGTGGTTTTCCTTGAGAATTTCAAAAAAGTATATACTTAAAAAAACCAAGAGTGGGAATGTTATCTTAAGATCGCGATCAATATAGTGAATTTCATTTATTAAAAGATACAGTCCATTAAAAACAATTTGTATCAAAGAAATGATTTCGCTTGATTCAAATAAGGACCAGCTTGAGATTGCTATAAAGAGTACAAACAATGTCGCAATTAGAATACGTTTAAAATTTTCAAAAATTAAAAATGAAATGATAAGCCCAATAGGAAATAAAGGCTTAGATAAAGCTGAAGCAAGAAGTAAGTGAAGTTTAAGAAAATGAGAGAACTTAACTTTTCTAGATAATTCAGATTGATTAATTAAGATAAGACCATGAAATGAAAATCTAAAAATAAATTGAAAAGGATGCTCCTGAAGCTCACCCAAAATAAGCATAGAAACTTGAGCCATGATAAATGCGATTCCAGTTTTGAGACTGAGTTTCTTTTTGAAGAACGGCAAGCATTTTATCGAATAGTAAATAGCGAAATAGAGCCATTTGTTTTCATTGAGACTAAATGCTAGGAGAAAGCAGATAATGGCTGCTAATATGTAGTGTATTCTCTTTGAGAGTTTGAAAAATGAATCAAAGGCTAATTGAAAGTAAAAAAATATGTGCGACATATTTAGCTTAATAAGGAAATTTAATTGAAGCGCACTAAAAAGTTTTTTTTCTGCATGTGAAAGCATTGTTTCATCGGAAAATGCTATGGCCCACAAATGGCGAAGTCCTCGATTCATTTCTGTCGGTAAGTTTTCGAAAACTTGCTTCCACAAGCTATAATTTATGACCCAATCTAGCTGGCGATAATGCTTTTTCAGTTGAAAACCAAGATTTTGCTGGTGTGTATAATAAAGAAGCAGAATAATACTTAGATAGAAAAGATCTTTTTTTCTGATGGCATTCATTTCATAGCCTCTTTGGAGACCACTTTTTTTGTAGTCTCTTGAAAATGGTCGTTTATACTCCACTCAGTTTAATTTTCAAGTATTGAAAATTAAAAATAACCAATGACTTGTATGCCTAGATTCACTTGAAAAGTGAATCGTTGTAGGTATAGTAAGTATAAAATAGCGGTAAGGTTTTTTACTGATAAGGGAGTGGGTGAATATGTGGGAACGTTTTTTTGAATCTGAAATAATGAAATTTTTAGATGAAGATCAAATGAAAAACCATTTGGACTTACTACTTAATCATCCAAATAACTTGGTTAGTTGTCATTTGAAAATAAAATCTGATGCCATGATTTCTGGAATTCCATTTTTTATTCAAGTTTTTAATCTGCTTCAACCTCATATTAAAAATGAAAGCCTAGATAAACTTCGATCCTATGAAGGAAAGAAAGTTAAAAAAGGAGATGAGATTAAATTTATGCTTCCTTTCAATGTCGCACTCACCGGTGAAAGAGTGGCGCTCAATCTCCTGCAACATTGTTCCAGTATAACGACATGGACTCATTCATTTGTTGAATTGGCTGAACAAAAAAATATTTCAATTCTCGACACTCGTAAAACAACTCCTGGACTTCGTGCCTTCGAAAAATACGCTGTTAAAATTGGTGGAGGGTCTAATCATCGGTCATCGCTTCAAGATGCTTTTATGATTAAAGATAATCAAAAAAATTGTTTTGGAAGTTTAGAAAATGCCGTAAAGTTTTACCGCGATTTAAGGCAGTTTTATCGACCAATAATTGTTGAAATTCACCACTTGAGTGAATTGCAAGAAGCGATTAATCTCAATATTCAACATGTGATGTTAGATAATTTCACTCCAGTGAAAATCAAAGAAGCTTTAAAGTTTAAAAAAGAGGGAATGACTTTTGAGGTATCAGGTGGAGTGAATAAAGAAAATATTTCTGATTATTTTATTGAGGGGGTAGATGCTATTAGTATTGGAGCCCTTACTCATAGTGTACCACATCTCGACTTTTCGTTGAAAATGTTTCCTCTAAAGAGCGATCTATGAATTTATATGATGATGTCGATGTTTTAATTATTGGAACGGGGATAGCCGGCTTAGTCGCCGCTTTAAAGCTCTCCAAGTTTTCAGAAAGAAAATTAAATATTTGTGTTTTAAGTCATGCGGAAGATCCATTGATCACCAACACTTCTTACGCTCAAGGTGGAATCATCTACTCAAAAGATGAAGAAAAAATTTTTGTTCGCGATTTGAGAGAAGCCTCGGGAATGACCAATTCGGAAAAAGTTTGCGAGTTTTTTGCTCAGTATTCCGCAAAGTATTTAGAAGAAATTTTGATTCATGATTGTGAAACAAATTTTGAGAAAGATCATGCCGATCACTTGCTCTTTACAAAGGAAGCAGCTCATTCAAGCCCGCGCATTTTGTATCGAGGAGACTATACTGGACTTGAAATCCAAAAGTCTTTACTAAATTATTTAAAAAATATTTCTCAGGTTAAAATTTTAAGTCGCCATACGGCGATTGACCTAGTGACGGCAACACACCATGGCCGTGAGCATGCATTTAAGTACGATGAAGATGGAGTTTTAGGTGCCTATGTTTTTAATCAAGAGTCCAAAAAAGTTCATTTAATAATGGCGAGGAAAACTATTATTGCTACAGGGGGAATGTCTGCTCTCTATCGCTATCACACAAATCGCGAAACATGTCGAGGTGATGGATTGGCGATGGCCAAAAGAGCTGGGGCTCAAGTTTTAGATATGGAGTACGTACAATTTCATCCGACAGCACTTTATTTGGGCGCCCACTCAAAGCGCTTTCTTATTAGCGAAGCAGTTCGAGGAGAGGGGGGAGTGTTAATTAATAAAAAAGGAGAGGCTTTTATGCAAAAGTATCATCCTTTAAAAGAGCTCGCACCGCGAGATATTGTTTCCAGAAGTATTGTCTTTGAAATGATTGAACAAGAAAGTGATTGCGTGTATTTGGATATTTCACATAAGGATCCCCAATGGATCCAACTTCGATTTCCAAAAATTTACGAACACTGCTTACAACATAATTTAGATATTACAAAAACTCCTATTCCCGTAGTTCCAGCAGCACATTATTCCTGCGGAGGCATTAAAACTAATTTAAAAGCTGAAACGAATCTTAAAAATTTGTACGCAGTTGGAGAAGTTGCATGTACCGGGTTACATGGGGCCAATAGATTAGCCTCGACATCTCTTCTGGAGGGATTAACATTTGCAGCGATTGCCGCAGAAGAAATTATGAATTTTTTTAAAAATGATCGAGCTCAACCGTTTGATCGCTCTAAAATTAAGGAATGGATTTATGCCAACAAGAATGTTGATAAGGCGCTCATCGCTCAAGATTATTTAACAATAAAACAGACCATGTGGAATTATGCAGGCCTCATTCGTTCACAGAATAGACTCAAGCGCGCTTTTGCCATGATGCTAGAAATGAAAGAAGAGGTTGAAAAATTTTATAAGGATGCCGAGCTTAGCGATGAATTGATCGGGCTTAAAAATGCGGTGGAGGTCTCTCTAATGGTTATTCAATCCTCAATGCGCAATCAAGAATCAGTGGGAACGTTTTATAAAATTTTAGATTAGCAGAGAGGTGAGGTCGGCTTTTCATTGAGTAGGCTAAATTTGCCAACTGTCATAATTTGTTTAGACAAATTACTATATGTAAATAACTTGTGGAAAATGAATATGACCTTACCTCAAAAAATATTCCTTATTTTAGGATCGTGGTTACTTGCATCGCTTTTAACTATTTTTTTATCATTCCAATCATTTCAAAGCTTAAATCATAGCAACTTAAAACTAAAAGAACTCAACGATCTAAAACAAAATTACCTTAAACTTCAAAACGTCATTATAGATATGGAAACGGGGGAAAGGGGTTTCCTAATTTCAGCACAAGATGAGTATCTAAAGCCATTCGCTGATGCAGAGGGAGAGTTTACTAGTGTGTCTGAAGAACTAGTTGAAAAATCGAAAAATAAAGAAGTTCATCTAAATATGATTTATAAAATAATAGATCTAGGACGAAATTGGATTGAGAAATCAGCAGTTTCTGAAATGATGTCTCGAAGAAAATTTAGTAAGGGCATGATTACATTTGATCAGTTTGTAGAATCATTTAAATCTAGTAAAGGTAAGGTGTATACCGATGAAATGAGATTTATTATTAAGTCTGCTACGACTCTCATTGATAAAGATATTAAAGAAACAAACTTACTCATTGATTCTAAGCTTAAAACAACGAGATATGTTTTAGTTTTAGGTGTATTGGGTGTCTTCCTAGTCGGATTAATGTTTCTTTATTTAATCTTCAAAAAATTTATGGCCCACTTATCTGAATCCCTAAGAGAAATAAAAGCTTCTGCACATTCAGTGAAAAATGCCTCCGATGATATTAATTTTAATACTCTAAATTTAAAGAACAATACTGCAATAGGTGTTGAATCCACAGAAACAACTTCATCAACAGTTCATCAGCTGTACGAAACAACATTAAAGAACTTGGAAAGCTTGCAAGACTTCAAAACTGAAATTTCAGAAAGTCTTAAAAGTACAGAGCTCGCCAATAAAGATCTAGATAAGAATAGAGAGTTGGCTACATCCGTTGAAGGTTTAATGCATAAATTTCAAGATGAGATGTCCAAGCAAGTTTTGGAGCTTTCTCAAATGAGTAAGTTGATTGAGGACATACTTGAAAAAACAAAAGTTATCAACGATATTGCTTTTCAAACAAAGATTTTATCCTTTAATGCTTCTGTCGAAGCAGCACGCGCAGGAGAAGCCGGTAAAGGATTTTCGGTTGTTGCAGAAGAGGTGGGGAAACTTGCCGAGGTTTCAAATAAGTCTGCTAATCAGATAAATGAATTAATTCAAGCAAGCGCACATGAATTCAGTAAAATTTCAAGCAATTTAAAAAAGTCTTCAGAGTCTTTAATGAGTGATTTTAAAAATAATTCACAAAAACTTGGCGATCTCACTCTCAAGTCACAAGAACACATTATTAAAGTGAATCGTTCAATGCAAGAGCTTAATAAAAACATTATGGAGTATGTAGAAAGTTCAAAAGAGCATACTCATGGTTTTGAACAAATAAATAAAGCAATGCTTGAACTCGAAAAACTCACTCATGAAATTGAAAAAAGTACACAGGTTTCTGAGTTGTCTTCAAATCAACTATCAACAGTTGTGGAAGACATTCATTTACATATTAAGAAAATGTTTTCTTTAATCAGTAGTAAGGAGATATAGATGTTTTTGAGAATTGGAGTCTTGTCTGCATTTTTTTTGATTAACTTAAATGCTCAAGATAAAGTAGACCTTAAAAAATTGAAAGCAGATTTTAAAAGAGAAAAGGTCATACCATTTCTTGAATCAAATCCTTATAGCAAAGAAAAAGAACATTTAGGTAAAATGCTTTTTTTTGATCCTCGTTTGTCGGGCTCAAGTTCAATGTCCTGTGCAAGTTGCCATAATCCTTCTTTTGCATGGGGGGATTCATTACCAAAAGCAGTTGGTAATGAACATAAAGTTCTTGCTCGTAAAACTCCGACCATTTTAAATCTAGCATGGACAGAAAAAATGATGTGGGATGGCCGCTTTACACATTTTGAAGGTCAAGCCATGGGGCCGATCGGATCTCCCAATGAAATGAATATGGATGTCACAAAGCTTGTTGAAAAAATCAAGAATATTGAAGGCTACAAAGAACTATTCGAAAAAGCTTTTCCTGGAAAAGAAATGAGTAACGAATTGATTGCAAATGCTCTTTCTATATTCCAAAGAAAAGTAGTTTCAGCAGATGCACCGTTCGATTTGTGGATTAAGGGAAAAGAAAATGCCATTTCAGAAAGTGCTAAAAAAGGGTTTATTCTCTATAACACCAAAGCAAACTGCGTCACTTGTCATGCTGGTTGGAGATTTACCGACGATAGCTTTCATGATGTAGGATTAAACTCGGAAGATATTGGGCGTGGTCAATATTTAAAAATTAAATCACAACAGTTTGCATTTAAGACTCCAGGACTTCGCAATATTACTTTGCGTGGCCCTTATATGCACGATGGATCCAAGCAAACACTAAAGGAAGTAATCGAGTTTTACAACAAAGGTGGAGAAGTCAAGCGACCAAGCTTGTCAGCAATGATTTTTCCCTTGGGTTTAACAGATGAAGAGATAAACCAGTTAGAAGAATTTCTTTTTACTTTAACGAGTCAGGATCCAAAAGTTGAATTACCAATTTTACCAAGATCATCTATAAAATAGGAGAGCGCGATGACTATTCATAAATTAATGATTTTATTATCCATGAGTTTATCATTTTCCATAATTGCCGAAGATAAGAAGACAGAAGAAAAGAAAACTGTTGAAGTCATTCAAAAAGATAAAAAATTTGACCGTAATGAATTAACAATTAAAGTCGGTGATACGATAGACTTTAAAAATGAAGAAACAAATGTAACTCACAATGTTTTTTCGATGGGGCCTAAAAATGCATTCGATATTCAATCTCAAAAACCTAAATCGAGCAGTAAGGTGGAATTTAAAGAAGAAGGTGAAACTGAGATTGAATGTGCAATTCACCCAACAATGAAATTAAAAGTAAAAGTTACAAAGTAATGAAACAATCCTTTGTTCAGTACGTTGTCATTTTATCTCTCTTTGCATTTGGGCCAGGTGTTGAAGCTCGAAGCGTTAAGTATTCAGTAGAACGTGTGATTAAAGGACGCGCTTTATTTCTAGAAAACTGTATTGGTTGTCATGGAGAAATCGGTGATGGTCAAGGGCCCGCCGCGAATGCCATTAAGGGACCAAAGCCAAGAAATTTTACTAGTGGAAATTTTAAGAGAGGGAGTAGGCCACACCAAATTTTTAATACCATCTCCAATGGTTCGAGTGGAAGTATGATGCCAGCTTGGAAAGAAATGTTAACAGAAGATGAGCGTTGGAGTTTAGTCTTTTATGTTCAAGCACTAGGCCCAGTTCATAAAAGGTTCCCCGATTTTTAAATCGGGGAATAGATTTGGTGGGAATTTTGTAAGTGCAATCTTTGTTCTTACAAACTAATGAATGTACTTTCGCCAAAGAACTTATCCATGAAAGTAGTGAAGGCAAAATGATGGTGGAAGCCAGCTCTTCAAGCTGATGTTTTTAAGTCATCGCGAAAATAAGTAAAATGAAAGGTGTTGTGTCCCCAATTTGTAAATTGGAAGTTGCAATTATTGAAATGCGTGAATTGTAAGGTGCAATCAATAAATAAGCATTCATGAAAGGTGAGGTGATTAAAACTCGTCGCCCAGAAATGGCAGTTTGTAAATGTAACTCGATGCAGCGTTAGAAATTCAAAGTTGCACTGACTTACTGTTAAGTTGTTGAAATGACTGTCTTTGTAGTTGAGATGGCTAAGTCTTTGAAACTCGAGGGTGTTGCTCTTAAGATGAATGATCGTCATTGTTTCAGTGAGCATAGAGCCTCCTAAACATTCCTAATCCCGACTAAAAGAATAGCATGTTTACCGCATTGCGTCAAGGAATAAAATTGCTAAAGGAAATTCTGTTGCAAGCCGATAATAAGCTAGGAACTGATTAAAAAGGGTTTTCTATGAGTGAATTTAAAAGAGAGAAGTTGGAATATTTTTTAAGCGTCACGAGAAAGTATATGCAATTAAAAGGAGCACTTTCACAAAAAGAATTGGCGGAAAAAATTGATGTAGGCCCTTCATCAATGAGTCGCTTTCTTTCACAAAAATCGACAGAGCTCAATGTTCAGTTTATTGCTAAGATTGTCGCATTTTTGCAAATTCCATTGCACGAGATGATTGATTTTGTGGATGATGATTATCAAGATCGATTTATAAAGACAGTTAGATTTTATCAAGAAAATGGTTTTGATCAAAATAGTCAGGGCGGTACATTTCGCGAAGAAAAATTTGAAAATCATAAAAATGATTTTTCTAGTCATTCTCAGTTAAGCATCAAGGAAAAACTAGAAAGTTTAACTCCGCGGCAAAAAGCATTTATGGCACAGTTTTTAGAATTGAATGTTGAGGAAAGAGACTTGGTCGTCGATCTAGGAAATAATTTAATTCAATATTTTAAAACGAAAGGACTAAAGCTTTAATGAATATTCTAAGTAAACAATTAATAATAATGTTGATGATGCTTTCTTTTGGATTACAAGCGACTCCACTTAAAATTGAAATTTATTTTTTATCGCCAGGTGAGACATTAGTCCTTAGAGAACTAGAAAATTATTTAAAAAATAAAAATGAACAAATAATAGCCTTAATTAATCATCAAAAATTGACCCAGTTGGATCAAAAAATCTTGTCTCAGTGCTATTCAATGGGAGAAGGGTGTTTTCATCCTCAGTTAGGCTATCTCAATATGCCGGGTATTTCTCTTGGAAAAATCAATGAAAAGCCTCATGATGATTTAGAAGGCTTGGCTTTCAATCAGCGAAAAAATCAAACAATTGATGCTGAATTGCCACTTAAATCACAATTTTTTAATCAAAAAGAAATTTCTTTAATTGAGTGTCAAAAAGATTATTATTTTGATGTTTTTTGTGGACAACAAAGAGGAGATGTCAATCAACAGGTCGATCTAGAAGTTTGGATTGATATTTCTTCATCACTTAGACAAGTTGATTTTAAGTCCAATCAAAGTGAATGTTATCGCCAAAAATTTATCAAAAAAATTCAAACACAATTTAAGGGCACATTTCATATTAAAACCTACAATACTGCCTTAAAATCAGTTCAGGATTCCTCAGATGCTTGTTTGAATTACGGTACCAATGATGCAAGAAAATTACTGGAATGGATGAAAAATTCTAATGCTAAAAAGTTATTAATAGTCACTGACATAGATGAATTGAGTCCAGAAATGCAGTCTTTTATCGAAAGAGAAGCAGTTGTAATGATTGGAAGTGATTCAAAAAAGTTTTTGGCCGGCGATTTGCTTGATTTAAGTTGGTAGCTCGAGGGGCATTCAAATTTAAAAGTATTGATTTTGCCCATGTTGAATTGTCGGGTCGTTTTCTTGCTGGTTTAAAATTTGGACCGCGTATTTTATATTTAAAATAAAATCCATACATTGAAGATAAAAGATTGTTGGCACTAACTTGCACCTAACAGAAAAATGCACGTCTCTCGAAGTCCATAAAATTCAAATCTTCGCGCCATAGCAAGAGAAAACTATCGCCAAGTATTTACTTGAAGAAGTATTTCCAAAAGTGCCGGCGAGGCAATGGGGCTTGAGTATGCCCTATAAGAAAGTTTTTTAATTGCCTTAGTTGAAACTTCATCGTTCCATACAAAAGAAGGAGATCGGTCCCCTTCAACGAGATCAGCATAAAACTGTTCGCAATAAGATCCATCAGCCCATATAGCCCTGGATAGAAAAATAACAAATTAAATAAATAAAAATTTATATTTAACCAAAGAGGCTTCGGCTATTTATGCAAAAACTAAATTTAGAAACGCCTAGTTCTTGATCTATTTACTCAAGCGGCAAATTTTATTTGTCTTTAAACTGAATTCTTTTTAAAGCACCTTCGGCCCTTATGAGACCATCGTTAGAAACTGCACATTTCACAAATGGGGCACTTCCAACTTTAAGTGTAAATATATCAAAACTAGATTTGAGATTTTTTAACTGAGTAAACTTTCTATTTGAGATCCAGTTCAGTGTGACTTTTTTCTTATCATAGTCACTATTATTAGTATGAACTAAGCCATAAGTCAGTTTAGGCTTAATAACACACAATCCAGAATTTTGTTCTCCCTCCCCAAAACAACTATCTAAAACTCTTGAAAGATCAGTCATGATACTCCAATACACTTCAAGAAGATCTCCAGGATAATCAATTTTTAAATCAGGATACTTACTTACTTCAATTGAAAAAAGTGGTGAGACAATATTCTCATAAGTATCAGCTAAGTCTTTTTGAGAAAGATAAAATTGATGAGAAATTTTACTAAAATCTTTTTCAATGGTTGGACATTTTGAATTTAGTAATTGAAAACCTCTGAAATCTTCATAGCTAAAATGAAAAATACGTTCATGAGGACGATAAAACTTTAAATCTGACCATTCAAAGACAACATTATCTTTTAAAGATGAATGGCGATGTCCTCCACAAGCAAAGGCACGTGCCTTAACCATTTCGTCTTTAAGAGCTTTAAAAGTTTTTGGTGCCCTTGGGTTAAATAAAAACGCATTTATTCTTCTTGAAGATGAAGTTGTATAATGCATGCCCTCTACGCAGCTTTCAAAGTATTGCCCGAGAACTTCATGGAAAACTAATCCTACTTGATGATTAGAATCAAGTTGATTGAAAAATTCCCGACTCATATAAACTGCATCATTCTCCTTATTTCTAAGCGCTGAAGGGGTAAGTACAAGTTTTTTATAATCTATGGGACTTTCCCCTAGATCTTCCAGACGGTTAAATTCTATGTCGACGATGTGCCAACTAAACTTTGTTAATATATCAAATAGATGATTGGCAAATTCAGGTGAACGTAAATAAATATCATTAAGCTTAAAAGTTATTTTTTCTGTAATGTCGTCATTGAACCCAAGGCTTTTTACTTCATTAAAATAGAGCCCATGATCTTTTATTGGAGTAATTTCGACCTTATCTATCTTGTATTCAAGAAAATCAAAAAGCTTATACTGTCCATTATCATAAACGATGAAACCTCCACCAAATTCATTTCCTGAAAAAGCTAGGGTTGGAATAAAGAGGCCTAACAAAAGTAAACATATTAAATTATTTTTCATCTAATACCTCAAGGCTTCTAAAGCTTACAATATCTGTATAATTAATCTCTCTGCACTGATAGTTAAGTGAGCGAATTTTTTGTTGAACATTTTTCAATTCATATGATGCCTTCTTGAAAGCACCCCAATCGAGATTAGAATTTAAATCAAGTATAAGGGTATCTTGATTTTCTAAAATGACTTTTACAACCGGACGATATATTCCACCACCAAATCCTTGGTAAGATTGTTCATGGATATTTTGTTTAAAAAAATAAGAGTTATACATAAACTTATCAACTTCAAGGAAGTCTAACTCATAAGAAGGTGTCAAATCCGACTCACAGACCTCTACCCCATCATCCTCCATAAAATGAAAAACCTTTGCGTTTAAAAATTGCGGCAAACATTTTTTAGACCTAGGCTCGAGAAGCAAACTCTTTATTCGACGATTGATTTTATCTAAAGAACTTTTGATTAGAATGCTACTAACATCAAGCGAAACTTTAAGATTGTGACAAACTTGATTAATGTTTGAAAGTTTAGTCTGTGAAAGATAGGTAAAGTGTGGAGCAAAATTTAATGGACTCCAATTACCTTGAATCGAATCGAGTTCTTTAATTTTTTTGAATGAGAAGCTATTTCTAAAAGATTCAGTATAAGAAGTTTGGTGCTCAATTTGGTTTTCAACAGTTTTTTCTAGTCTTTCAATGTACCGTTCATCTGAAGCCGATAAATTGATTAAGAGCTGAGCGTTAAAATTTCTTGGAAATAGACCATACGAGCTAGACCTGAACCTTGAGAGCATTAAATAGTCTTTGGTAACCATTGAAAAGTAAGTTGCCACCTTTTGATTTTTATCAAGCTTATTAAAAAGATCACTGTTTATATTATAAATACTCTCTTTTCTTTGACCTGGAGTTTCTATATAGACATGTGATTGAACTAAGCCAAAAGGCAATATTACGTTTGATTCAGTTGATAAAATCGGAGTTTGTAAGTGAATTAAATCATGAAGACATGATTCATTATTGACGACTTCATCCCCTTTAGACATTTGAATTTTAGAATGAATCATACGATCAAATAGGTGCTGAGCTAAATCCGGTATTTTTGAATGGATTTGACTGAGAACACCTGCCACTTCTTTGAGTATTCCTTGCTCATTTAAGAAAATATTTTGCTGGAGCTTAAGAGCGTAGGAAAACTGATCTTTAAAATCTAGGTTTTTTGTAAAACCTACCTCTTCCAAATCAAGAAGTGCGACCTTGGACCCATTGCTCTCTAAAATAAAATGACAACTCGTTTCAATTGAATAAGATGAGCTCATGAAAAATAAAAAAATTATTGAAAAAAATAACTTCATTTTAATATCCTAAATTTTACAAAGGTAGTTAGACAGTCGTGTGCGCAATCTTTGATATTCAGATTTAATATCAGTGACAGCATCTTGTGGCTTGTAGCGCTCTTTAGAAATAATCAAACGCTCGTCTTTTCTCACACGATCAAACTTTTGTAGGGGCAACGGCCCTTCATTGCAAACCACTAGTAAATTAACCTTCTCTAAGGTTTTAACTTCTACAAGAGTTGAGGCTTCATAGCCATGCTGTTTTGGTTCAATAGAGATAGCCGAATCAAGAAGAGTTGGTTGAATGCCAAAGTAGCAGTAATCTGTAACAAAGGTGTGACTGACACATTCAGCATAAAGATGTGTAGTTCCTAAAATAAGTAAACCTAAAATTCCATTTTTCATTTCTCTTTCTCCTTACTTGGTTATGGGAAATAATCCTATGTCTAGATAATAAACTTCATCATTTTCTTCTTTATTTTGTTCAACAAGTTCAGCAAAGGATCGTCTAAAATTTTTAATAAGCTCTATGGCTTGCGGAAGAGATTTCTTCGGAAGACTCACCATCATACCAGTGTGATTTCGATCTGTAATGGGATCGCGATCGATCGATTCACTCGAAAGTAGCTGCATGGTTTTTAAAAATCTTTTTATGTACTGATCACTTTTATCTGATTTCAAATAACTGGTTTTTCCCTCAGATTGATCAATCCAAATTCCATCTTTTATTTCTAATAAACCAGCTCTTAATAAACGATCGCGACAGTCTCTCACGATCAGAGACTTTGTCCCAAGCCTTCTAGCAATCCAAGGAAGACTGGGTTTAAAATCCTTAGTGTTAATCAATCTTAAAATGGCAAAATGTTGCCATTCACAAATAATCTTAAACTGATCCTCACTTAAAAGTTGTTGGTCATAGTGAGACGATTTCTCTTTATCATTTTTAAGGGTGTCGGAGGCAACTAGATCGGTTAAAAACTGTTGAGAGATCACTGGTGAAAGAGCAAGATTGGTACAAATCTTTTTGACCATTTTTACAGAAAATTTTCTTTTCTTACCAATGAGATCACTTAAATTTCCTGGAGAAACGTCGAGATCGCGTGCAAAACTTCTCAGCGAGTACTGAGCATTTTTATTGATGCGATCTGAAAGTGTAATACTTAAATAATCTGCAAAGTCTATTCCCTTTAAGTGTGAAGTTATCTCGCGATGATTTTGACTGTTTTCCATGATCATTTGTTATCATGGCCATGAAATTAAAGTAAAGACTTCTAGGAACATAGTGTTCCCAAGAGTGGAACACTGCGGATTGACGCGACCCTAACTTTCTAAATGCTGGATCGACGGCCAAACATTCTGCGGATCGCTAATCTTTTAATCCTTTTTCTTGAAACAAAACTCTCAGTTCATTTAAGTGAAGTTGATGATGAACCAAGTCTTTTGGCACACCTTGAAGTGGTGTTGGGTGGTGGGAAAATGAAGCGACCAACTGGCGAGACTTTGCTGTCGGTGAGATAATTTTAAACGTAACGCCATTCACCCTCGCTTGTTGAAAAAATCCCGCTCGCTCCAAAATCAACACTCGATCATAAACATATGGCGCATTCTTTCGATCACTCCATACTATTTTCCAAAGCTGCTCAATCGTCGCAAAACCCTGTTCTACAACAAACTCCGCACACAGCTTATCTTGTTCCGTTATCCTTCCCCCTCCCTGTTCTAATTCTAAAATCTTCAAATCTTAAATCCTAATAAAAATATATTCTCCACACTACTTGTCATTACTAACCCACCTTGTTGCAACCCCAACAAAACATATAATTGGTGCGGAAAAAGTACCGAACGTGACGCATGATTAATTCGGTACATTATTCAGTACTTTGTTCGGTACAATGCGCGAGGCGTAAGTTAGTGCTTGAATTTAATTTTAAATTTCCTAAGAAAATAAAATCAATGAGCAAAGATAAAAATAAATCTTCATCATGCTTTAAAAGAAATGCTAGGGCCCATAATCAGCCCAATGAGCGTTTAAAAAAACAACTGAATAGATCTGGATGTTTTTAATTGAAATAAAGCTCAAAAGGGTTTTAATGAGTTCATTTTATATCTTAAGGTAATTTTTCAAGTTTGCTGACGAATTTTGTTAAATTAATATTGATCGAGTTTTAAATGAGGTTTTTGATAAAATAATCAGGACATGTTGAATTGCGTAAAAACTTAACATGTCATTTTTTAATTGTTCTTAATTATCTTTCCTTGCACAGAGCTAACAATTTTTAGCAAAGCCAAGGGTGTCGTAAATGGAAGCCTGAAGATCAAACATTTTCATAACTCTCTCAGACAAATTAAAAGCTATGGAAGGAATGCTTTTATTGAAATATCTTCATCTATTTCTGGCCAATGTATTCCGTAGCCAGATGGTGAGATTTCAAAATGATTTAATTTTTCCCGTGATACCCCTCTTAGTCTCGGAAACCATACAACAGGAATAGAAACAATGCGCCCATCACTAATTGTTGCAACTAGCATATCATTTTCAACCTTTAATTTAATAATTGAAAGTTCATCGATTGATACAACTTTATAAGCTTCCACGAAAATTCTCCCATTCTTTCTTAAATAATTCGATATTGACAGTAACAATTTCTAAAACAATATTTTAAGTTCAGTTTATGTTTAGTTTAGAGTATAAATTTCAATATGAATTTGTCTTCTTCTCTTGAATTAATTCATTGGTCAAAAGAGCTTTACAGCGAGCTTCCTTGGAGGAAGTCCCGGACACTTTACACAACTTTAGTCTCAGAAATAATGCTGCAACAAACAACTGTTGGAACCGTTAAGAACCATTTTGAAAGGTTTATTGATACTTACCCAGAAATAAAAAAATTGGCTTTAAGTACTGAGGAAGAATTGCTGATCGCTTGGAAAGGGTTAGGTTATTATCGAAGGGCTAAAAGTTTAAAAAGTATAGCCATGCTTTTGTGGGAAAATTATGCAGGACAATTTCCTGCGGACTATGCCTCCTTAATTGCCTTGAAGGGGGTTGGTCCCTATACCGCCAATGCAATATTAGCTATTGGAATGAATAAAAAAGCACTTGCTCTCGATGCGAATCTCGAACGCGTGCTTGCACGTTTTTTTGGATACCAAGAATTAAAAGGAACTAAACTTCAAAACAAAATTCAAGAAGAGTTTTCCAAGAAAAATATTTTTCCTTTTACCGAGCAAGAAATTTCTTTTAGGGAACTTAATGAAGCTTTAATGGATTTAGGTAGAGTCCTCTGCACAGCTCAAAAAACTTTATGTTTGCAATGTCCATTGAAAAAAAATTGTTATGCTCATTTAAAAAAAATGACTCGCTCCTTACCGATGATAAAAGCAAAGGAAAACTCGGTTCTAAAATCAATCGATAAGCATACTTTAAAAATATTGCGGTTTTATATTCCCACTTCTCATGGAGCGATTGCTTATCAGAAAATAAAAGGCGAATGGCTGGAAAAGCAATTTGAGTGGCCTTCCTTTGTGGTTGAAGTTAGTGATGAAAAATTTAAACAATACCCGCCATTGGGAGAAAAATTCAAAAAAAAATGGAGTGCAATTTTAGATGGAAAAAAACCATTTAAATCATCGATCACCAAATATAAAATAGAAAATTATATCTTGGAGATGAGTTTGGTTGATTTTAGGAAATTTTTAAAGTCTTGGAGCAAAGAACAAACATCTTTTCATGTTGAATATAAAAAATTGGAAGAGAGATTTGTAGAGCTTAAAAAAAATGATTTTATTAAATTGTCGAGTGTGCATCAGAAGTTTATACCGCTAACATTTCACTGTTCAAGTGAAACTGAGAGTGTAAATAAAAAACCGAGAGAAGGTGTAGGCCGGGTTCTGTTTTAAACTGTCATTCATCTAGACTTGCAATTACTTGCAAGTTCAAGCTTCCTACCCGTCAACAAGAAGTGGCCCTTCTTTATTATTTTTTACAAAATAAAACGTTGACCTATTTGGAATTGCACCTCGTAGAGTTTACCTGATTTCACTACAGCTTAACCTGTACATCCTTTCTGTTGCACTTGTCCTCATCTCGCGATGGACGGGCGTTACCCGCTACGCTGCCATATGGTGCCCGGACCTTCCTCCCGCTTCTTTTGTAAACAAAAGAAACCAGCGACAATCCCCTTTTCTCGGTGAAGCCAATATTATGGAGCCCCTTGCTCTTGTCAAGTTTTTTAGTGAACTACACTATGATCTCGAATTAATTTATGCTGGGTGGAGATGATTCAAAAATTAATGAAATATTTTTAAAAATTCAGTTTTTAATTCTAAGAATGATAAAAACATATTTAGTGGTGTAGTATTGATATTGCTTGCCCCTCAATTTTTTCATCGAAAATTTTTTTTGAATGACCCCCAACTCATCTTTATAGAAATACAGGCAAAAGTATTTTTTCACAATGAGGACATAGTTCGATTGCTAGCAACAAGCTCACCTGACGATAAGAGTGCTGATCGATGTGCAGTTGGCTAGACTCGCATTTATGTGTGGTGATGAGACAAAAGGGATTACTTTTTTTAAAGTAGTGATATCTCTCGAGGAAGAGATTTTTTCTTGATGCAGGCAGGGTCTCGATGATGGCTTGCATGCGAAGCTTGTATCCTTCGCTTTCGTTATGCATGGGGTGAATATTAATTTTGATTTCTTGCATGATCTCATTTTTAGTTTCTTCTATCCCGCTTAAAAATTGCTCAGTTTCTTTTATTTTAAGTTGCAAGCTTTCTGTTTCTTGCTCTCGATCAAAATAGAGTGCTTCGAGTTCCGACAATCGATTTTTATTTTGATTTAAGGATTGATGATAGGCTTCGATTTCTTTTTCAGTCTTGAGGTTCATCTCATTTTGTTTTAATTGTTGAATGTTTTTTTCGAGGGCACTTATCTCGGCGAGGATTTGCTTGGTGCAAAGTTTGCTTAATTGTTCGAGATAATCGTGTTTGTCCATCGATCTTTGAGAAATCATTTTATTGATCGACAAGAGTCTTTTATTTTCTGCTTCGATTTTTAGATTGAGCTGAGTAATCTTTAGCAAGAGCCCATAGATTTCTCTAAAATGTTCGTAAATTTCTTTTAAAGGTAATTTTTGATTTTCTGTCGACATAGCTTTTTCTTGTTAATGATTCTTACTTTTTTATAGGAAATATTTTGGTAAGGGGCATAAAGATTCTTGATTTATTCTCCAATTTTGAGGGAAAGCCATCGAGTTGAGCAGATGTCTTCGTTTGAACATGAATTTTCAACATGTTCGAGGATCAATTCCCAGTATTTCACTTGAAAAGTCAAATGAGCGCGGTATAATTCAGCCCATATTATGCGTGGAAATACTTTCGGTAAATTATTTTCTTTAACAACGTTTGGTGAGTCCCATGGACCTTACATGGGTGTTGTACTCGATGGTGTAAAGCCACTACTAAAAATAAGTGTCGACGATTTAAACGCACTTTTAAAGCGTCGTGCACCTGGCTCCATTGTAGGGACGACTTCGCGAGTGGAAGCAGATGTTGCGGAAATTATTTCCGGAGTTTTAGACGGAGTGACTACGGGCGCGCCTCTCACTGTTCTAATTAAAAATACCAATCAAAGAAGCCAAGACTATAATCCTGAAAAATTTGAAGCGAGAAAAGGCCACGCCGATCGAACGTACGAGTTGAAGTATGGAATCAGGGATCACCGCGGGAGTGGGCGCGCATCGGGAAGAGAAACGGTTTCGCGCGTGATTGCGGCTTACTTTGCGCGATTAATGCTGCCTGAAAATTTAATGATTAAAGCCGTCACTAAAAAAATGGGCGACTTGGAAGAAAGTTATGGGGCGAGAGATTTTTGGGAGGCAATCGAGCATTGCAATGAATATGGTTTTATTCATCACTCCCCAAAAGATGTCGGCGATTATTTACAAAAACTTAAATCATCGGGAGACTCTGTCGGTGGATTAATTGAACTTAGAGTGAAGAATGTTCCAATTGGTTTAGGCGAACCGGCATTTGATAAATTAAAAGCAGACTTGGCAAAAGCGATGTTGTCGATGGGCGCTTGTGTTGGTGTAAGTTTTGGATTGGGATTTGAAATGGCCAATTTAAAGGGAAGCGAGATTGAAAAAATATCGAACCCATTTGGTGGCATTGAGGGGGGAATCAGTAATGGTGAAGACCTTATTTTAACTTTGGCCATTAAACCGACATCGACCATTGGAAAAAATGCATTAGAGGGAAGACACGATCCCTGCATTATACCTCGCGCCCTCGTTGTAGTGGAGTCGATGGCCATCAATGTTTTATGCGATCATTATTTAAGACAAATGGCTTATCGATAAAAAATAAAAATTTAAATTGATCATGATAAAGGACACTAAATGAAAACTATTCTTAATCACCTCTCTGTTAAAGATCTCATTGGAGAATTTAACAAAATTGAAACTGATACGTTGGTGGTGATTGTCGATCACGTGGTGTGGACGCATTTTTCAAAAGAACTCTTGCTAGAAAATATTGAAAATAAAAAAGTCATTTTTTGGAAATCTCCCGATGGTGAAAAAGTTAAAAATTTAAATGATTATCAAAATGCAATTGAATTTATCATAGAAAAGGGAGTGCATCGCTCCGCTCATCTCCTGGCCATAGGTGGAGGTGCCGTAACTGACTTTGCCGGTTTTATTGCGGCGACTCTGTTGCGAGGGATTGCTTGGAGTGTTGTTCCAACCACTCTTTTAGGAATGGTTGATTCTTCCATCGGTGGAAAAGTTGCGATTAATTCTAAGAGCGGAAAAAATCTTATTGGCGCTTTTCATCAGCCGACGCAAGTTTACATTTGTTCAGAGTTTTTAGAAACTTTACCCGAAGTGGAAAAAATGAGTGGATTAGGAGAAACATTAAAATATTGTTTTTTAGATTACACTATCTATGATCATGCTATTAAAAAAGAACCACTCGATAAAATAATTAAACTTTGTGCTGAATTTAAATTAAAAATAACTGAAGAAGATTTTTTAGAGCATTCACAAAGAAAAATTCTCAATCTCGGTCACTCCTTTGGCCATGCCATCGAGTTTATTTACAATATCCCTCATGGACTTTCCGTTATTTGGGGAATGAGCCTCGTCTTTAAATTGTGGGGTACAGAAAAAAATCTCAATGATTTAAAAACATTGGTGACTGCTTTAGGGCTGCAATTGGAGCACTCGCCATGGTTAAACAAAGAATTTCCCATTGAGAAAATTATGACTTACTTGAATAAAGATAAAAAAGTTTCTGCTCTTAGTGCAATTGATGTAGTCGTCGTTAAAGATATTGGAAATGCTGAAGTTGAAACGCGTACCTTTGTTGAAATTCAAGAAAGATTGGAAGTAAATAAAGATGAACTTAAAAAGTTTACCTTATAAAATTCCATCTTATTATGATCAAAGTCCTGATTTAGACTTGGAACTTCCTCGTTCAAAATCTTTTGCGAATAGAGCTCTGATTTTGGGAGCGCAAATTGGCAATGGATTTATTGTTGAAAATTTTCCTCAATCAACTGATGTACTTACACTTATTGATATTTTTAGAAAGATTGGTATTAGGTTTAAAATCACAGAAAGGACTTTAGTTTTTTTAAATTCATTTCCTGAATGTGAAGATGAAACTGAAGGAGAAGAAATCTTTTTACGAACAGGAGATGGTGGAACAACAAATCGTTTTATTATTCCTCTGCTTTGCCTAGGGAGAAAAAAATATCACTTGAATCCAAGTCATAGAATGGTAGATCGTCCTATAAATGACTTAATTATTGCACTTAAAAATGTCGGTATCAATATTGAACACAAATCAACACAAGCATGGGTTAGTCTGCAAGGACCTCTAAATATTACATTAGCCGAACAAGGCCTTTCAATAGATGCGCAACAAAGTTCTCAATTGGCAAGTGCCTTACTTTTAAACTTGAAAATAAGAAAGTGTAAACTTGAGATTCATAATCAAAATGCTGAATATGCTTATTTAAAAATGACGGAGCATATTGCCAATCAAGTAGAAAATGGAGTGAACGTTTTAAATTGTCCATTAGATTTTAGCTCATTGGGTTATCCTTTAGTTTTGAGTATTTTAAATGGTCAGTTGATTGCTAATATCAGTGGCGGAATTGATAAGTTTCAAGCAGATTCTATTTTAATAAATATTTTGAAAAATTGTGGTGCAAATATATACATAGAAAATGATTTCCTCATTGGCAAAAAGTCGAAGCTCAAAAGTTTTCATCAGGATGTGTCAATTTGCCCTGATTTGGCCATGACGCTTGGATTCTTGGCTTCATTTATTGAAGGAGAGTCAGTACTTTATAATGTAAGTGTATTAAGAAACAAGGAAAGTGATCGATTAAAGGAATTATTTAATCTCTTTACTCTTTTTAAAGTAAATTTTAAATATGATGAAAATGTAGATCAATTAATTATAAATGGAAAAGCATCTTATCAAAAAGTCGAACCTTTAAATTTAGCTCTAAGTCACGACCATCGAGTTGTGATGATTGCAAGTTTATTTCTATCCATGCACTCAGGTGGTGAGATTGCACCACCTGAGGCAGTCGAAAAATCTTATCCAACATTCTTTCAAGATTTATTTAATTTTTATTGATCAGGTAAATTTTTTGGAGACTCAATGTCTTTATTTACCTGTGCATTACCTTCAGAGTCTAGGTATAAAACTGGTACTTCTGCGGTCGATACAGTTTTACTTTTTAAAAGAACACAAAGTGAATTGGCCACATGGGTTGCTCTAAGATTGTCGTAAAGTCCGATTCCCCCTGCTCCTTTGACTTGATGATAAGCGCCCCATGTTCCTCCACCTGGATATTTATCACCCTTTCTAATATTTCCCACTAATGATAGCTTTGGAATGCAGCCAGATAAGAAACTAAAAGTATTTCCCCAAGGGCCATGTTGAGATCCCCCACCAGTATAATCTGGGAGTCGATCGAACTCGCTTCCAGTTTCTATAACAGTTTCATCAAACATTGTGCGTTTATCCGCAGAGTTACTAGCGTTATATGGAGTCGCTTTTAATCTATCGATAAGTTCTAAAAGACAAGCACCATAACCCATATACATCACTGTAAATTGCATTAGCGCAACTAGTGCACCTGTCGCATGACTATCATGAGCTAATTTGCTATAGCCCGTATATAAAGCGGTGCAGTTAAAGACTGTGTTTCCATCGACATTTGCTTGAGTTAATCCTTCGACATTTGTACTTAGTGTGACGCACTTAGGAGAGTTTTCGTAATATATATTCTCAAGTGTTGGAAGAATTGTGACAAAAGAATTGGTAAGCCCTTTAGTAATTACATATTCACAAAGAGCAAAATGTTTAACCATATTATTAAAATGAGCATCCTTAAACATTGACTTCATGTCAGTATTTCCAACAATAAATCCTTCAAAATTATATTGATTCGTAAGATAATTAGAATTTGTGGCAGCCGAAGGAAAATTTCCGAATGAAATAAATTTTTTATCTATACCAGGAACTGTGTAAGGAAACTTCACTCCAGGTATCTCCATATCTGTAATTCCTGGAATCATTCCATTTTTTGCATCTTGAATTAAAGCATCACATATTGCTTTGTATTTTAAACGCAAATTTTCAAAATCATTTCCTCCTACAGACATTATCGTGCTGCGGAACATTTCTTCGGCTTTTTTCCTATCTGTAAATATTGGATCAGTTGCAGATTTGTGTTTTAATGCCCAATTTTGCATAATCTCGATGGCCGTATCAATCTTACTTTTAACAAGCGCATTATTTCTAAAGGAAGAGATTTTGGCATCGGCTTGAAATGCTGCAAGCATGCCGGTTAAATAATTTGGATCTTGAGGGTTGATGTAGATATTACCTGTTCCCTTGGGAGACTTGTAAACACCAACTGCATTTTGAGCTCCAACATATCCAATAGAAACGGCCGGAATAAATCCTTTCCCTTCATCTGCAACAAGGCCTGAAACAGATATCCCTCCAGCTTGCGGTGCCATAATTTTCATATTGCCACCTGGATGGGAGTCTATCTCCATGTTCACACCTCGAATAATAAACATATTATTGAGTAGTTCATCTAGCGGTCGTCTCCCACCACCAGAGCGTGGAACCTCTAGATCCCAAATATGTGGCATGTGAATACCATGTTTAACAGTTGTTTTGTATTCGTAGTTAAAACCTTGGTGAGCAGTTGAATCCGGAATTAATTTTGTTTTAACCATGGGGTTTGGAAGAAAGATATCACTACTTCCATTTGGAGTTAATGGACAATCAAAGTAAAATCTTGGAATCCCACCATCAAAGGAAAAACAAATGAGATTGCGGACATTTTTATCAGCAGCTATTGCTTTGTTTACAAGATTATTTAGGACTAGATTGAGAGTTTTTCCAACAGGGCAGGCTGCACCAACTCCAGCAACTGTCACTAGTTTAATTAAATCTCGTCTTGATAAGCCGTTAGCTAACTTGTCATCGTCTGAATGATCAATTCTTCGATCGTTTATTTTTTTCATTTCGCACCAAATCCTTTTTCTTTATATGTATCTAAAGAGATAATTTCTTTAAGAAGCAACTGTAAGCTTTGATGGTTTTTTAGATTTTTTCCCATGTTGATGATTCTATTTCGATGAATTAATTCTTCAGGGCCAGCTTGCGGCATTGAAGGATCTGTATAATCGTAAATTGGTACATCGATACCAGTAAGAAATTGATAATATTTCTTAGCAGTACAAATATACATATCATCTAAGTCTTTTAGGTAATGACCTAAACCTTTGTCTCCATTGAGGTCAGTAAACTGCTGTCTAATTAATTTTCCATCATAAGTTCTAAAATTAAATTCTCCCACTGGAGCTTTTAGATAAAAATCTACATCGGCCGTTGGTTTTATAAGTGGTGCAGTATCATTTCGAAGCGTTTCATATTTTCTAATATGAACAGGAGTATGATATATTTTTGAAACGGCGGGGTTCGTATTCATTGTCCCTGCTCCCGTTTCAGCCCCACTCGCATCATATTGATAACCATTTTCATCAAATTGGATTGAACCTCCACCAGAAGTAACAGTAGAGAAATTTCTAATACCATAAGCCATTGGGTCCATTGTTCCATGACAACGCATACAAGAGTTAGAAGCTCTAAAGGGGGTTACAGAATTTGGTTGAACCATATCAGCTACATCTTCTGTTCTTAATGCAGGTAATTCACGGCAGAGCAAATCTTTTAAAACAAACTTAGACCACTTTCTTGGAATATTGACTAGCCCATCAGATTTCCAAAAATCAGATCGACCATGATTCATTAATAAATAAGGGACAGTTCCAATGACTCCTGAACCATATGGCTGATGTGCTTTGAGATCGGATGTTTTAAGGTCATCACGATAAGTGCTAGGAATAGAGTAGCCATACTCTAAGTTTTTAAATGAAACAGAATCACGTTTAAGATTCAAATATGGATCGACAATAAAGTAAAGCTTAGATCCTTGTAAGAAAGGGATTGGATCTTCATCCATCGGCATTTGTCTGAAGCCTATGAGTACACCAGTTTGTGGAACTCTTGGATTGTAAGGGACAGTTCTCCACCATCCATATTGCCAATCTTTGCCATATTTATTTTTTCCCCACAGTGTTCTAATCGTTGATGCCCAACCTCGAATAGCACTTTCCCAATGTGGGCCGTTGATCCATTTGTATTTTTGCATATTCGTTGGAGAATAACGGATTGATTCATAGGTATTTTCATCAGAAATTATTTTATGATATGGCTTAGTAGTAAACAGAGCATGAGAGATGTGGTAAGCCATTTCTCCTGGATCATAAAGCTCGTAAGTTGATGAACTGGGTAAGTTTAAATTTTCAAACCAGTTGCGATGAAAATCATTAAACGTTTGCAAAATGCGTTGTGTTTCTAAAGTAGGGTATCCTGAAGCATCTTTTGTTTTTGCAATTCCATCATCATCGAGATCAGCAAGCTTAAGCAAATTTAAACAAGCTTCGACATAATTTATTTTATTTGATTTCAAATCAATGAGTCTTACATCATTACTTGGAACTCGCATACCGGTAAATTGACTATAACATCTTGCATAGGTTTCTGCGGGACTTAATGTGTAAGCTTTAGCTAGCGAAGAAAATCCGATCAAGATAGTAATGTATGTTGTTTTCACGTGAGCTCCATTTTACTTAATATCGTATAAAGATTTCTAAACTTTAATTTTGAATCTATATTAAGGAGATTGCCATTCAGCGCTTAAACATATTGTAAGATAAATCCATTTCCATTTATCTTTATTTATATTTGTTGTACTTGAAACATCAACTAGTGCAGCTAGAACTTCATCCGGAGCTTTTCTTTCTGGATAGAATGCTTCATAGGCTTTTTGAACTTCATCAGTTGTTACTTGGAGATCTCCCGTCGTCCAGCCATGAAATTTAGTTAAAGCAAAATTCAATGATGCTGTATTGTTGGTATACTTTTCGCAAACCTGAGTGAGGTATCCATGACGAACAGAGCTTGTTGCACCCAAGACTTGTGTCGAGACACCAAAATTACATGTATCATCTTTTGGGTCAGTCGGAGGATTTGCCGAATCCTGAAAATGTTTTGAAGATGACTGTCTAACAGAGTAGTAATCACAAGAACCTTGAAAAGCAACTGGATTTCTTAAAATATATTTTTCAGCTGTTGTTGGATAAGTGACTTTGTAGTTTTCATTGAATGAAGTCCCAAATACATAATGAAAAATTTGAGTTACATAGTGACGATTCAATATTTTTAAATTATTTCCAGTGAAATCAGAGCCAATGGCAGTCGCTTCGGCAATCCAGTTGTAAATATCCTTAGCTTCACTTTCAGATAAGGCAGATAAATTTTTTGGCATCGTTCCTATTTTCCCATAATTTTTTAAATAAGAATAAATAGAAGAATTAATGGGATCTTTTGCAATGACATAACCTGAAAGCAACCAATCCTTTTCTGTTTTTAGTAAACTAAAATTTCCGTTGAGAGAGTTATTGTGGCAAGCCATACACTTTATATCCATGACTTTTTTAAATTTTTCAAACGAACTCACAGAAACTGTAGAGGTATTAGTATTTGTATTAGTATTAGTATTTGTATTTGTATTTGTATTTGTATTTGTTGATGCAGGAGTCCTCGCTGCTGTTTTAGAATCTTGTAATTGAACAAGGTTATCTGTAGTGGGGATTTGAATCGGTACACACCGTATTCCTATCATCACTAGCAAAATATATGATCCTTTTTTAAGTAATATTTTTGCGTTCATTAGTTTCTCCATTAGCATCATTACAACAAGTTTAATCTAGGCAAGATCGATCATGATGGTTATAATGGGAATCTTTTTAACTTCTTAAAAACAGGTAGCTTAATTCTAAATTTTAACTAAATTAAGATTGGATTGAGTGACTGAAAAATGTGGCGATGGATGTGTGATATTAATATAAAATAGAAAAGGAGGCATTCGCCTCCTTATTAATTAAGTTAAAAAATTTGTTCTTTACTTAGGATCAGGAAGATTTTTTGGAGGTTCTGTTAGGTCTTTATGAACTTGTGCTTTACCGTTTAGGTCCAAATAGACTAGTGGTATTTCAGCAGTCGTAATAGTTTTTATTCTAAGCAATACGCATAAGGTATTCGCTATATGTGTTGCTTTAATGTAGTCTGCAATCCCACTACCTCCAACTCCCATGACCTTATGTCCGGCCCCCCATGTTCCTCCAAATGGATAAGTGTCTCCTTTTCTTATATTTCCAATCAGAGTGAGTTTTTGAAGTGAGCCAGAGAGAAAACTAAAGGTATTTCCCCATGGTCCATGTTGCGATCCCGCACCAGTTGCATCTGTAATTCTCTCAAATTCAGATGCCGTTTCAATGACAGTTTCATCAAATAATGTGCGAGTATCTGACGAGTCAGCAGCATTGTATGGAGTTGCTTTTAATTGATCTATGAGTTCAAGCAAGCAAGCAGAATAACCCATATATGTCACAGTGTATAATATAAGAGAAATAAGTGATCCTGTTGAGTGAGAGTCAGCGTGAAAATCCTTGAAGCCATTTGCAAAAGAATTACAATTAAAGACAGTATTCCCATTTACATTTGATTGAGTTAGCCCGCCGACAGAAGTTGTAAGCCCAGCACAAACAGGCGACCTTTCATAAAAAACATTTTCGATAAAAGGAAGTGTTGTAACAAAAGAGTTGGTAAGCCCTTTGACTATAACAAATTCACAAAGCGCAAACACTCTAGCCATTTTATCAAAATGTGCACTTTTGAACATCGTTTTTAAATCGGGATTTCCAACTATATGCCCTTCAAAATTGTACTGGTTTGTTAGATAGCTAGATTCTGAAGTTTGAGTCGAGCCAAATTTAATAAATTTTTGATTTTCTCCAGGTACTGTCATCGGAAATGTTGCACCTGATATATTGAGATCTGTGATACCTAAAATTTTTCCTTCGAAAGCATCTTTAACAAGTGCATCGCAAATAGATTTATACTTTAATCGGAGGGCTTCAAAATCTGTCGCACCGGAAGATAGGATGGTGCTTCTAAACATTTCCTCTGCCTTTTTGCGATCGTTAAACACAGGATCAGAAGCGTGTTTATTTTGCTTGGCCCATTGGTGTAGTATGTCTATGGCCGAATCTATTTTTTCTTTGACTGCTGCATTTTTTCTAAATGATGCTATTTTTGAATCTGATGAAAAGGCACTTAATAATCCAGCCAATGGATTTGTGCTTAATGTATCAACATAAATATTTCCTGTTCCCTTGGGGGATTTATAGGATTTACCTGCATTTGTTTCAGTTTTATTGGAAGGATAAATTGTTACAGATGGAATATAACCTTTTCCTTCATCTGCAACTAAACCTGAAACTGAAACTCCTCCAGGCAAAGGCGCCATAATTTTAGCATTCCCTGCTGGGTGTGAGTCAATTTCCATATTTACACCGCGAACAATCAGCATGTGATTTAAGAGTTCATCAATCGGGCGTCGACCTCCATTCGCTCTTGGAACTTCCAAGTCCCAAATGTGAGGCATATAAATTCCCTGTTTTAAAGTTGTCTTATACTCATACCTAAATCCATTAGGTGCATCTGGATCTTGCGTGAGCCGTGTATTCATCATAATACCAGGCATAAAAAGATCACTATTGCCATTAGGAGTTAAGGGATTATCCCAATGAAAACGAAGTGGCCCTCCATCTATTGCAAAACAAATGAGATTTTTTGCATTGGTATCAGCTGCTTTTGCCTTAGAAATTACCGAATCAAGAACAAAATTTAAAGTTTGACCAATTGGACAAGCCGTTCCTACACCTGCAACTGTTACTAGTTTTAATAAGTCGCGTCGGGAAAGACCGTGATGATTCTTTTCATCATCGTTTGAATGATAATTATTTTTCTTTTCAAGAGAATTTTTATTTATTTTCATTTTGCACCAAACCCTCTTTCTTTATAAAGATCGAGTGAAATTATTTCTTTAATTAGTAGTTGCAAACTTTGATGATTTTTTAAATTTTTTCCAAGCGAAACAACTTTGTTTCGATGTGATAATTCTTCTGCGCCTGCTTGAGGGTAAGTCGGATCAGTGAAGTCATAAATAGGAACATCGATACCAGTTAAAAACTGATAATATTTTTTTGCAGCACAAATATAGAGATCATCGAGATCTTTTAAATGTTCTCCAAGGCTTGAATTACCTTGAAGATCAGTAAATGTATGAGCGATGAGTTTGCCATCATATGTTCTAAAGTTAAACTGACCAACAGGAGGCTTTAAGTAGAAATCGGGATCTTCAGTTTGCTTTAAAAAAGGAGAGGTGTCGGTTTTTAAAATTTCATATTTTCTAATATGAAAGGGAGTAAAAGGGGATCTTCGGTAAGCAAGAGAAGGGTCCGTAGTTTCGTTTCCATTAATGTCAAAATATTTTGTCCCATCTTCATTTTGAGTCCAGGGACTAAAAGCAGATGAGACGGTTGACATATTTCTAATTCCATAAGCAAGTGGGTCCATAGTTCCATGACAAGCCATACAAGAAGCAGAAGCTCTAAAAGGAGTTGCTGAATTTACATTTACAAGCGATGACACATCCTCTTTTCTAAGAACGGGAAGTTCGCGACAAAGTAAATCTTTAACGACGGCCTTAGACCATCTTCTAGGGAGGCTAACTACTCCATCGGAGGACCAATAATCTGGTCTTCCGTGATTTAGGAGTAAGTAGGGCACAGTACCAATAATTCCAGAACCATATGGAGTATGAGCTTTTAAATCTGAATATTTAAAATCTTCAACATTCATTTTACTTAGATCGATGTAGCGGCTTACAAGAGAGTTAAAAGTGGGAGTATCTTTTTTGACATTGAGGTAAGGATCTGGAGTTTGAAAAGATCGCGTACCATTTAAAAATGGAATAGGATCTTCATCCATTGGCATAGTCTGTATTCCTATAAGTACACCGGCTTGTGGTATACGTGGCTTATAAGGAATTGATCTCCACATTCCCCAGCCCCATTTGTTAGTGTATAAAGTCTTCACTTGTGAAACCCATAACCTAGAAGAAGCGGAGTCATACAGGGGGCCTGTAAATGATTTATCACGGAAAACATTGTTGGGAGAATATCTTAAGGCTTCGTAAGTGTTTTCATCTGAAATTATTTTACTGAAAGGTTTAGTTGTAAATAGTGCATGACTTAAATGGTAGGCCATCTCTCCATTGTCATATATCTCATTTTGATTCCAATTGTTAAAATCTAAACTTTCGAACCAGTTGCGATGAAAGTCATTAAAAGTTTGAAGAACTCTTTGAGATTCATGAACTGGTTTACCTGTTTGTGGATCAATAGTTTTTATTATTCCATCATTTCCAAACTCTGCACTTTTAAGTAAATCCATACAGCCATTAATGTAATTTAATTTCTTTTCTTTGATAGAAATGAGTCGCGAGTCATTTTTAGGAATTCTATTTCCGGTAAATTGAGTGTAGCAGCGAATGTAAAGATCTTCGTCAGATAAAGTTTGGGAAAATAAATGTGAATAACTCATTAATGATAATAAAAAAATTTTAGTAAACACAAAGACCTCTTTTTTTAATTATCGTAATACAAAAAATATAACTTTAATAAATTATGGCATTTGCCATTCTGAGCTCAAGCAAATCGTTAAGTATATCCATTTCCATTTATCTTTATTAACTGTGGTTGTGTTAGCAACATCCACCAATGCTGACTTGAATCCGTCAGGTATTTTTTTATTGGGATAAAAAACATCGAATGCAGTTTGTAGTTGATTGTCATCAACTACTAAGTCTCCAGTTGTCCAGCCATGATGGTTTTTTAAAGCATAATTTAATGAATTTAAATCAGCAGTATATTTTTCGCAAACTTGAGTTAGGAATCCATGTCTAATAGAGCTTGTCAAACCATTTACTTTATTACTTATTCCATAATAACAAGAGTCATCTTTTGGATCTACCGGAAATGAACTCCAATTACCAAAGTGTAACTCGTTACTTTGTCTCAATGAATATGGATCGCATGAACCTTGAAAATTTGTTGGGTTTTGCATGATTAGTTTTTCAGCATATGTAGGATATGAACGGTGATTTTCGTAATAGAGCGATTTGCCAAATGCAAAGTGAATAACATTTGTAACATATTGACGGTTTGTTAGTACTAAACCATTCCCCATAAAATCTGCCCCAATAGCGGTTGCTCCCACAATCCAATCATAAATGCTTTTGGCGTCAGTCGAGTTTAGAGGGTCATTGTTTTTTGGCATCGTTCCTATACTGCCATAATTTTTTAAGTAAGAATAAATTTGAGAACCAGCAGGGTCTTTCGCGATTACATAACGAGACAAGAGCCAATCTTTCTCTGTTTTAAGACCAGAAAAATCACCATTGACCGAACTGTTATGGCAGAAAATGCACTTGTTGTTGATAACGTTCTGAAATTTTTCAAAAGAAGTTAATGATGGTGTTGGACTTGGAGTAGGGTTAGGATTTGTTGTAGTGGTGTTAATTGAATTTATCCAATCAAAAATATATTTAGCTTCAGAGGCACTGATGGCGTTTTGATTTTTGGGCATGGTTGCAATCGAACCATAGTTTTTAAGATAACTATAAATTTTTGATTGAGTTGGGTTTTTAGCAACGATGTAATTAGTTTTTAGCCAATCGCTTTCAGTTTTATATGAATTAAAATTTGAATGACAACTATTGCAGCGAGCGATCATTACTTTTTGAAACTGCTCAAATGAGGTTAGGCTAGGTGTCGTTTGGTTATTGGTATTAGTATTTGTATTGGTATTGGTATTTGTATTTGTATTTGTATTTGTATTTGTATTTGTATTTGTATTTGTATTTGTATTAGTGTTTGTTGAAGCCGGTGCCCGGCTCGTTGATTTAGAGTCTTGTAATTGGACAAGATTTTCAGAAGTTGGAATTTGAATTGGGACGCAACTATATCCCAAAATAATTAACAAGCTTAGTAATAAAGAAGATACTTTCATGACAACCCCATGATGATATTTCTTTAATTTTAAGCTTCTGATGTCTAAATTGAGCACTATTCTAAAAATTTATCCAAATCTTTGAAAAGGCGAGATGTTTGAATGAATTTTGATAAAATAAAGATTGAATTGAGTGCCAATTATTTGTGGATTTGCGCTTTTGTTAAACGATCGAGTTGAAAGCGATGGTCGCATTTAATCCAATCTATTCCAGCACCTCGTCCAATTGGATTAAGTAAATCAGTAGAAATTTTTCCATCATGTATGATCGATGGATCAATATGAATTTTTACAACTTCACCAGTGATAATCATTCCCGCCCCGACATGTTTTCCATAATCGAGATGATCGCGATATAAACATTCAAAATGAATTAATGATTTTTTAACTCGCGGAGCTTTAACTTTTAATGAATCGATTGTTTCAATTCCAGCAAACTTAAATTCATCTTCGCCATAAGCAAGTTCTGTAGATGTCAAATTAACTTCTTGAGCTAGTTCTTCATGTACAAAATTCACCACAAATTCTTTGCGCTCTAGGATGTTGATGGTGGTATCCTTGAGCTCTCCCGTTGAGGAGCGAATCATGGGACAAAATGCAATGATCATGGGATCTGCTGAAACCGCGGTAAAAAATGAAAAGGGAGCAAGATTAAAAGTACCGTCGCGATTAAGTGTCGATATCCAAGCGATGGGACGAGGAAGAATGGATCCGATGAGAATTTTATAGTTGTCGCTAAAAACATTTGAAGGATCGAAAGAGTTCATATTCATAAATAGGCACCTTAAATTTTAATTTATTTAAAATAGTATACCTAGATCGATTCGCTTGAAAAGCTGAATCTAGACGTATAAGTCGTTGGGCATTTTTACTTTCAATGCTTGAAAATTAATCTTTGAGGAGTATATTCATTATGATGTCTAAAAAAAGTAACAAGAAAAAAATAATGATGCGAAAGTATAAAAAAATATTCCATTCTTTGACTGTAGTTTTAAAAGTTTACACGTCCTCCATTTTAATCTTGTTGAAGCATTTTGGTTCTTATGAAGAATCTAGAATGAAACTTATTTTAAATCAAAAAAAACATATGAATCACCTACTTGATTTGCTAGGAATTAAAGTGAATGTTTTTTCTAGTTCTAGTGCCATTAAGACTAACGAACTACTCTCTCGAGTTGTCTATGTGGCCAATCATCAATCATTGCTCGATTTTATCGTACTCAATAAAGTGACCAGTGGAGCCTTTATCACCTCTCAAGAAATGAGAGAGACTCCCATCTTGGGATTTTTGAGTTATCTCGGTGGGTGTTTTTTTGTGGAGAGACGATCAAAAAGACAATTGCCCGATGAAGTTAAAAACCTTACTCAACAATTAAATCATTACTCACTGATATATTTTCCAGAGTCAACTGTGAATGGGGGGCTGGGGTTGCTTCCCTTTAAAAGTACTTTATTTGAAGTCGCGACCGTCCAACATCATCGATTAATACCGATTGCCATTGAGTATATAGTTGAAGGAAAAAAAATACATTTTAACCACACTCCTCATCAGATATTTTGGCGAAAGAATGATAGCTTTATTCAGCACGCTTTTAATATTTTAGATTTGAATAAGATTCAAGTTAATTTGTATTTAGGAGACCCCCTTGAGTCTCCAGATAAAAAAATTCTTTGTCAGCAAAGTTATCAATTTATTCAATCCAAGATTTCCAATAGTCTTGATTCTCATGTTTAGAGAACCACTCGCTTTGGAGGAGAGGATTTCTGGCATCGAGCATGACAGCGAACTCATCGGTATGAGTTTTATCGTTAGCACTTTTAAAGGCTTTCGGATGCGGCCCGTGGTGAATTCCTTGCGGATGAAACGTGATTGCTCCCGCAGCGATATTGTCTCGAGAAAAAAAGTTTCCTTGATGATAAAAAAGCACTTCATCGTAATCAATATTTGAATGATAAAATGGTACTTTCAAAACGCCTTCCTTGCTATCTTCTAAGGGGCGTTCGACAAAAGAGCATACGACAAAGTTCTTTGCCACAAATGTGGTGTGTGCGCTCGGAGGCATGTGATACTTATGACTCATCACTGGACAAAAATCATAAATGGACAAGCTAAAAGGATAGAGAGAGCCTTTCCATCCAACCACGGAAAGAGGGTTATGCTTGTAAGTGACTTTAGTGATTTGATTGAGACGCTTAATTTCTAAGACATACTCACTTAAATTTTCACTTCCAATTTGCGCTTCGGGAGTTTTAATCGCTGTTTGGTCGTAAAGTGCGTTGGGACCGAGTATTCCGCGTTGAGGCTGTTCAAACTCCGACTGCGATTCAATTTTAAGCATTTTTGTTTGGTGATCGTGGAAAAATTTATAAGTCGTTCCGCGTGGAATAACAACGTAATCACCTTTCTTAAAAAAGAGATGACCGTAGGTCGTCTCTAGTTTTCCTGAACCGTGATGAATAAAAAAAAGTTCATCTGCATCGGCATTGCGAAAATAATTTTTTTGATTTTCATTGAACTCAGCAAAGTAAAGATGGCAATCTTGATTATAAAGCAAGGAAGTAAAAGTATTTTTCGGAGCTTGAAAATCAAAGATAGGTTTGATTGAGCGAGGTTTTAATGGCCCTTCGATATTGACCCAGTTAACCGGCGGGGTGGTGTGATAGAGATGTGAGACTCTGCCAAAAAAACCTTTTCTTCCATGCTCTTCTTCAAAATGATCTTTGGGGACACGTACGTGAGCTTGTTTGGTATAGAGTCCCGATGCCTTAAAGTTATCCATTTTTTTGTCCTACGATATTTGAAAGTGTTCCAATTTGTTCAATAACCAATTCTATTTTGTCGCCCGGCTTAATCCAGCGATCGAGTTCTAAACCGCATCCCGTACCCACCGTACCTGAACCCAACAAGTCGGAGGCGAGAAGCCATTCTTCATTAGAGGCAAACTCAATCATTTCTTCCCAAGAATAATGGGCTTCGTGGCTAAAGCCCTCCGACCAAAGTTCTCCATTTATTTTTGCTTGCATTTTGAGTCTTGGATTTAGAACATCGTTTTGATTTTTAAATTCATCTAAAGTAAGAATCATGGGACCTAGGACTGAACAAAAATCTTTTCCTTTGGATGGGCCAAGACGAATGCTCATTTCTTTTCTTTGAATATCGCGGGCGGAAATATCATTTAATATTGTAAAACCTAAAACGTGATCTTTTGCCTTGGAGGCTTTGATGTTTTTTCCATCGCGTGCCATCACCAGTCCTAACTCTAATTCGTAATCGAGCATGTCAGTATATTGAGGCCAAGTGATGAGATCACCATCACCCATAAATTGTGCTTGCGATCCTTTATAATAAGCAGGAATTTCAAACCAAGCTTCGGGAATGGGTTCATTTCTTTTTTTAAAACCTGTGGCTACATGTTTTTCGTGGGTAAAAAAATCGCGATAAAGATTGATGTGATCGATGGGAGCATGCAGTTTAATGTGCTCTTTGTGAAAAGGAAAAAACTGTTGATGGTTTTCGGGGAGTGCGAGCGCTTTTTGCAAAACATCTATCGGATCGAGGCTTTGTTTTAAAAGTTGAGAGAGAAGACTCGGGCAATAGAGGTCAGCTTTTATTGCAGGTGAGTGATAGACTCCATGAAATGAATGGGCGTAAGAATAGTTTGGATCGAGAATAAATTCTTGTTTATTTCGAGTGATCATTAATCCTAATCGCGGCTTTTCCCAAGGACGTTGCTTAAAATTATAACTGACAATCTTCATAGGCTCGGTCTCCCGTATCTTTTATTGTATTCGGGTAATACTTCTTCCATCGCATGAAAAAAGTGTTTCATTTCTTTTTTGGTCCCGAGGCTCACTCGCACATAGTCCGGCATTTCATTGGCTTTTAGTTGTCGAATGATCACTCCCTTGTCGAGCAATAAATCGAATAAATATTTTGAAGCCATTTCTGAGCCTGTTTTAAAACATATAAAGTTTGCCGCGGAAGGAATGGGGTTAAAGTCATGCTTAGTTAAAAATTCAAAAGTTTCTTCGTAGCGTCTTTGGTTATTGGTCACAGTTCGCTTTAAATGGGGTTTGTCGAAAAGTGCACCATGCGCTCCAAGTTGCGCAATCACTCCCGGCTCGAAAGGAAGTTTAACTTTGTGTAGATGATTAATTAAATCTTCGTGACCAAATCCGTATCCAATGCGAATTCCAGAAAGTCCGTAAGCTTTAGAAAAAGTTCTAAGTGTAATCACATTATCGTAGCGGTAATCCATCGAATCGGGATAATCCGCTCGCATTTTCGCAAATTCAAAATATGCTTCATCTAAAATAACTAAAACATGGGAGGGAACGTGTTCCATTAATCGATCAAACTCGGATTTTGTTATATATGTGCCAGTGGGATTATTGGGGTTGCAGATATAGATGATTTTCGTTTTTTTGCTGATCGCTTTAATGAGTCCCTCGACATCAAAACGATAGTCTTTTAGTGGAACGAGTTTTAATTGAGCTCCAACACTTCTAGCGATAATCGTAAAACCAATAAAACTATTTTCGCAAGTTAAAATCTCTAATCCCTCTTTGGCATAAGCACGCGCAATATAGGCCATGATTCCTTCGGATCCATTGCCTAAAATAATATTTTCTTTTTTGAGCTTATAAAATTTCGCGATTGTGTTTTTAAGTTTATAGGCATTCATATCGGGATAGCGATGCACATCCCACAATCCCAAAGTCATTTGCTGAATGGCAAAAGGAGAAGGACCCAGAGGATTTTCATTGGAAGCTAATTTTGAAATTTTTTTAAGGCCGCGCTCGCGGGCCAATTCTTCGATGGGTTTACCCGCTTGGTACAATTGTAAATTTCTAATATAGGCGGGAACTAAGGTTTGAATTTGATCTGAAATATCTGACATTTTTCATCTTCCTTTAGGGGTTTGAACTTTAATTCGTAAGTTTCATTTTCGTGCCAACTTGCTTAGCAAACAACGATTAGTATATATTTATACCTACAATGATTCACTTTAAAAGTGAATCTAGGCATACAAGTCATTGGAAATTTTTAATTTACAATACTTGAAAATTAAACTGTGTGGAGTATAACCTTACAACTTTTTCCTCGTAAATCAAACATGCAAAGGCTTACACATGACTTTTACCAAAGAGCACTTGGAATTAATGAAAGAAGGGATTCTTTTATTTAATCAACAAAAGTATTGGGAGTGTCACGAATCCTTAGAGGAGGTTTGGTTGGAAGAACCCGGCCCGGTTCGAAATGTCTATTGGGCAGTCATTCAAGTTGCCGCAGCCATGATTCATTACCGCGAAAGAAACCTAATTGGTGCAAGAGGGCTTTTGTTTAAAGCCAAAGAAAAATTTAAGCGAGTCGAAAACATGAAAATTGAAAATGATTGTTTAAATCAGTATCTCAGTTGGGTCATATTGAAAAAATTGGTATTTAGTATTCCCGATGAACCACAGTTGGAAGATTTTAAAATTTTATTTGAATTTAGATTCATAGAAGGAAAGTGAAATGATGGTTGCAGCAAAGCGTATTTTAGTAAAGCTCCCTCTTTTAAAAGAGAGATTTTTTACAGCTTTCACTTTTATAAAAACTTTATATGAAGAAAATTACCATGGTGAGATAACTATCCTCATCCATGAAGAAGATATTTACTCTAGTCAGTTTTTTCTTGTTCCTTTGAAAGTTGTCGTATTTCCTGCTCGCGTAACTGGTCTATTGAAAACACATAAGTTTGTAGTGAATAGTCGAGATTTAAATTTTTTCGATGCTTATTTTGATTTGGAAAACTCATTTACTTCATCATTTATTGGTTGGAATTTAGGTGTTCAGGAAAGAATTGGTTACGACATGGGATTCAATCGACATTTTCTTACTCGAAAAATTGTTTCCTCTAGTCGTCAGTATGATGAAGATTATTTTATGGATCTATGTGGGGAATACTTCCACAAAAACTATAAAAAACAAAAAATTATTTTGGATTATCTTGAGGAAAATCTCGATGAGCAAAATATAAAAGAAAAGCATGGACTGCTTTTTGATAATATTACAGATAAGACTTACAACTTTATTATTATTTACAACTACGAAAGTTTTAAAAATCATTCAATCTGGTGGAATGACTTTCTCGATCGATTCAAGGAGAGTCATTTTATTTTATGGCCAGTTTTTGACTTTGAAAAAATCAGTGATTTGTTTAGCACTATAGATGACTGTGATAGACGATTCACTGTACTTCGCGATCCATCCTTGAGAGATTTAAAATTTGTCTCAACGTTTATCAGTGGTGTTTTGACCGATCATACTTGGAGCGAAGGTCTTTGTTTGCAGCTGGGATTAAATGTATGCAGTCTTTATTTTGAATCTCATTCTCACCTAGCATACGATTATCTACATTGCTGCCCGCATCGTTTTTATGTAGGCCAAAACATAGTTGAATATGTTTTCCGAAATGATCAAAAACATTTAAATAATCTCGATGAATTGGCAGACACAGTTCTTAATATCTTTGAAAATTAAAATTGGTCACGATGTTTTCATGCTCTGTTCAATACTTTATGAGAGCGGATTCGGTAAAATAATTAGACATACCCACATTGATTTACTTTATACTCCACATAGTTTTAGTAGGTATAGAAGCTAGAGAGAAGCAATTTTTCTAATTCTTAGGTCTACTTTTTTGGAGTAGATATTTTTAAATTTTTTGGTTTTTGAATGATAAGTTGCATACCATTTTTTGTCAGTTTCAGCATGCCGATCTTTTAAAATGGATAAAATTCGCCCCATTTGAACGAGGGCATATTTTTCGTCTTTGATTAGTTTTTTTTCATTAATTGTTTCCAGATTTAATCTCTTTAATTCTTTATTCCAAACCTTTAGATTGATTTGCGCAATTGATAAGTCACCTGAGCTTGAAATCTTATGCTGTATAAATTCGGATTCAGTATCAATGATGGCGATCATTACTTTTGGGTCAATTTTATATGTCTTAGTTACTTGTTGGATTATTTTTGCAACTTTTTTACGCTTGTGAGCTTTCACAATCGGATTTACTTTCTTTATCATTTTCTCAATTTTTTGAGTTTGCAACTGATCTTTAAAATGACTTTGAGGCAAATGATCTATTTGACGATTGGAAGACCAAAGAGAATTTGTTTGTAACAAGAGAGCTAAACTTAATATCAATGCTTTCATAGATACCCCACTTGTTTACTAGTTGTGCATTTCTAATGCCAATGAAAACTATGTAAAAATGACTGATTAATCCATGAAAGATGTCAATAAATTAGACATACCTCCTTTGTCTGGTTGTAATTTGTCTATAAGCCGTTAATAAGAGATGGCTAGAGATTAGGATTCTATCTATATAAGATTGTGTTTGGTTTGTGGATCTGTTACTTTTCACCTCATGGAATCGACAATCAGTGATCAGCAAAAATTGTTTTTATTTTTTCTTGTTTTTATTTTTATTAATGCATGCTTGTATTTACTATTAGCTGTTAAATACAAAAAGAAAACCTACTATCAATTAGCGTGGTATTGGCTTGCCCTTATTCTAGCATTTTTTGTAGAAGCATTATTGATCGATTCAGATTTTAAAATTCATCTAGCTTTTGTTTTTAATATTCCGCCCATATTAATCATATCAAAAATTTACAAAGATTCTTTTGATGAACCTTTTAATATATGGCCCCATGTCGCATTAGGAGTGCTTAGCTTTACCGTGAGTTCTTATTTGCTGTATTACGAGATGGTCCCATTTGTTTATGGTTCATTTATTTTGACGTTTTCTACATCATTGCCGTTGTTTCAAATATTATTTGAAACAATTAAGAAATCCAGAACCATGAATCTCACTGTCAATCAGCTATTACTAGCGTGGATAGGGCTCCCGCTCGGGATTTTTGGTTGCCTTAATTATTCATTTAATCGACTTAATCCGGAGGCTTTTTACTGGGGTTTTGGCTCCGCTTTTATGACCTATATTTTGCACGCTTTAATACTTCCCGCATTAATTTTAGAAAAACAAAATGCTCAAAAAGCTAAGGAATTAGAAGATCAGATTTTACAAAGAACAGCGGATTTAAATTCAACTCTGTCTCATTTGCAATTTTTAAATCGCGTTGTTTCCCATGATATTTCTAATAATATACAAAATATTTATCATTTGCCTATGATCTTGTCTCGATCAGAGGATTCCAAAATGCGTGAAATAGGCGAGCTATTAAATTTCTCTCTTTATTCAATTAAAGATTTAATTAATCATGTGAGAGAGTTGGACGAAGTTGAAAAAGGCAAAATTAACTTTAAATTAAAAATAATTGATATTGATCAATGCTTTCTTCAGCTTAAAAATTATTTTCAATATTCATTTAAAGAAAAAAACGTCCAACTTAGTTTTATTAATTCTGTTCCGATGCACATTACATTTTATGCAGATGAGACCTCTCTGGTGAGAATTGTTTTACCTAACTTAATTGGGAACGCTTTAAAATTTTCTAAACCCAATTCACTTGTAGAAGTCAAAGCATATTTAGAAAACGAACTTGTCACTTTAGAAGTGGTGGACCAAGGGTGTGGTATGCAAGAAAATGAACTTAAAGAATTTTTAATAGAAAATAGAATGAGTTCCAAAAAAGGTACATTGGGCGAAAAGGGTAGTGGTATCGGACTAAGTTTAGTTAGAAACTACGTTAAGCTTTATGATGCTCAAATTAAAATAGAGTCTTTATTATCCAAGTATACAAGAGTAAGAATTGAATTTTTAGCACGCAAAAAATCTCACTCTTGAAATGGCTTATGCAGATTTTTTCTCAAATTTTATAATGTTACTATGGTTAATGTCGTGCTCCCACATCTCGTCAATTATGGATGCATAAGGGTGGTTTTTGTAATTTAAGTAGATGTCGTCGCGATCAAAAATTAGTAAGTCCACTTCCACATTATAAAGCTGGGAGGACTTTTTAAGGACTTTAGCCCCAAGCCTAATAGATGCATCATTCATTCCTTTATTGTTTCTAACAGTGGCAATCATATAAGGAGAGCCAGTTTCAATAAAATACTTTATGGAACATGCACTCATAAAATCCTTCCATTTAAAATTTTTTACAGGTGTGTGCCCCCTTAGCTCGGGAGCAAGTGTAAGTTGGCTGCAGATAAGCAAAGGGGATTTTTTATTTTTAATACATTTAATAGATTCTTCATCCCAAGCTTTAAAGTAGCTTTCCTCAAAGTGTATGATGTTTTCAGCACTAATGGTGCGGAAAAAGACACATGCTTGGTATATTTGCCCCAGGCTTAAGCTTAAAATTTTATCTTGTTTAATAAAATCGTCAGAGTAAACAGCAATGTCTACTAAAAGATCTTTGTGAAATGTCTCAATCCAATTTTCTTTCCAAAATTGGTAGAGCTCTAGAGTCTTTGTTGGAGTTGGACTGCTTAAAGGTTGATGTAGCTCTATGCTCAACTTAAGTTGATTTAAATAATTTTGGAAAAAGGGCACATGATTATTTAATAAATTACTTTTCATTTGTAATCCTCATCATAAAATTTTGAACAATCTTAAAAATTTAATAAATTGTTAAGCCTTTATAAAATTATGCAACTTGAAAGAGTTTTTGCTGATTTTTTAAATCAGCAAACCATTGAGTGAAAAAGTACTGGCTCATTTTAAAATGCTGCCAAATAATTTCTTGCAGTTCTTTTGGGTAATGTTCAATGAGCTCGATAGCCTTCGACACATGATCAGGATCTTCCTCGGCATGGAGTTTGAGGAAACTCAATTGTTGAGGTTTGTAATGATGTTTAATACTTTGATATATTCCAGGGCCTACCATAGATGCTAGGCATTCCAAAAATAAGATATATCCTAATAAGGATAAAGCATGGTGATGTTCGACTGCGTAGTATTGCATTTGATAAAGAGCTTTAGTGCTAAAAAATTCGGGTATTGAGCGTATGTCGCGATTTAAGTTTTTGAGATCATTTAAGACTATTGCTTCATGGCCACTTTCTTCTTTTAGATGGGCTATAAAGCGAAGGTGGCTTTTTTGATGATTATCAAAGTCTAGTCTACTAGCGGATAAGGCCAATAAACGGGTGGAATGCTTAACATAATAAAAAGTTTGAGCAAGATAGAGTTCATAAAAAGCTGTGTCTTTCCAGTTAATGTCATTTAAGAGTGATTTCAGATGTTCAATTTCGTTTGTTAGTTTATTGATTTGGATTACTTGTTGATCATTTTTCATAAGTTTTTCCTTTAAAGTATTTCCATGATAGTAGACGCGATTGCTTGGTTGTTGTTCGTCATAAAAATTTATTTACTTTAATAAAGACAGTTAATCAAAATACTATCGAACTAAGTTCTTATAGCTACATTGATTTACATTTTAAGTGAATCCAAGCTTGCGTATGTTTGGTTAATATTAATGTCTCAATTCGCGTTAATAGACTAATGAATGTCTAAAATATGATCACTCTGTAAAAAGGATAGACTTAAATGATCTATATAATGACATAAGTTTTTAAAATGACATTCATGAAACCTGGCATCCTTTCTGCACTATCAATCAACAAGAACAATAAACAAGTTGAACACTATTTGGAGGACAACATGAAAACTTTATTATCATTAACAGCTATCTTAATTATGACTATTTCTTGTGGAAAAAATTCAAATACAGCTGGGGTGGGATATTCTGCAAGCCCCATTGCAACGATTAACGCCGATGCGAGTTTTCAAACTCTAGGACGAGCAATTGCTTCTAACTCATTTTTAAATAATTACAATATTCAATATTTTTCAGAGTACCATTATGGCGAAGTGACTAATACATGTGTGAAAAAAGATGGATGGTTTGGTACAGACTATATGTCTTGTAAAGGTGTCGTGAGTAATGAGACGATTAAATATCACGGTCAAATTGATCTCGCTTCAAAACAAGCGGAACTCAATTCAATCTTATCAAAAACGGTTCAGTTTCAAGCAAGTGGTAGTTACTACTCTTTAAGAACGAATGAAAATATCACTTATATTGTTAGAACTGATTATCCCATTCAGGCAAATCCTGTCTATGTTTTAAACAATGCAACTGGAAAAGGAAATCAGTTGCTTTACATAAAACCATAATAACTAAAGTTTTAAATTGAATAATCCTTCCCAAGCCTCAGTTGATCTGAGGCTTTTTTGTGCCTTTTATTGTCTGATTTTTAGTCACATGACAAATTCTTATACATAAAAAATTAAAACAGAAGCACTAAGTGTTGAATATATTAAATAAAATTTTTGGCAAGCTCTTTGCTCATAGAAATATGGATAGTGAAATGAAATACGACATTCAACTTTTATGAAAATAATGAAAGTGAATTTTTTAAATGAGGTTTAAGATGAAAATGAAATGGATGAGTCTACTTGCAATTTCTTTAGTGATGGCTTGTGGTAAAGAAAATCAAACTCAATCGACAGTGCCTGGATTTACCAATGCACTTCAATCGATGCAGCAAGATAATACGGCACTCGATTTGGCAAAAAGAATTAATGAGAATAACTTTCCAGGAAATAATTTAACAAGCGGTTTAACAAATATTAATTACTCATACATTAAGTTTGTTTGTAAAGGTGGATGTTCAACTGATCGAACAGAACAGTTAATCAACCGCAGAGACAGTCAAATTGATCTCAATATAAAAAAACAAGAGCTAATGAATATTATGAATAGTGCGGTTGCAGTAGACAGACTTTCCGACTTAAGGCGAGTCGTGAATGGATCTGGTTTTCAAGCGAACTATAATTTTGAATTCTCCACACAATCGAAAGTTCGCACTGTGATGGGTCTAGATAACCAAGCTTTCTATGATCAAAACATGATGATCCCCAATCAGTATATGGTCGTTCCAAATGCTTGGGGTGTGTATGGTGAATCAGAAATTTATAAAGTGACCACAAATAACTCGATGATTTATTACATCGATACTAATAAACCGATCAAAGCTAATCCAGTAAAGTCTTATAACAGTAATGTTGGACAGGGTGAAAAGTTAGTTGGTATGGGCACTCCGCATAGAAATGCTTTAGATAACTTTTAATGATCATAAAAATTTAAATAAATTAATTTCAGGGGAAAGAAGTCATCTTTCCCCTTTTTCTTTTCTGAGATTATGTGAAAAAGCCCGAGCGAACCAATCATCTAAAAAAATAATAAAAGATCATTTTTTGTCCACTGTTAAAATGATTGAATTCATTTAAAATAGCTTTATATTGTAATTCACTCAAAATCACTTTGGAGAAAAAATGGCACAATTTAAAACTGACCTAAGAGATATTTACTTTAATCTTTTTCAGATGCTGAAGGTTCAAGATCACGCGTCTCTCACTGAAAACGATATGAAAGATATTATTAATGAATATAATAAATTTACGGAAAAAGAGATCTATCCTTGCCGAACCACCGGCGACCACGAAGGAGTGAAGTTGCAACAAGGGAAAGTGACAATTCCTGCGAGCTTTATTAATCCTTTGAAAAAATTCTATGAAAATGGTTGGTATGGAATTGGTTATGCCGAAGAACTTGGCGGGATGCCTGCTCCACATTCTATCGCCATGACTTGTCAGTCGATCATGAATGGAGCCAACGTTGCCTTTTCCATGTACCCCGGACTCACTCGCGGGGCTATGGATGTTATTTTGCAAGTGGGTAGTGACGAGCAAAAAAAGATGATCGTTCCCAAAATGATGTCGGGAGAGTGGGGCGGCACGATGTGTTTAACTGAACCCGGTGCAGGCTCCGATGTAGGAGCGGCCATAACCACAGCAACACCTGTGGGCGATGGAACATTTAAAATCAAAGGAATCAAAATTTTTATTTCCAGTGGCGATAATGATTTTTACGAAAACATTATTCACCTCGTGCTCGCTAGAACTCCAGGAGCTCCTGCCGGCACTAAAGGCTTGTCACTATTTATTGTTCCCAAAGTAAGATTCGATGGAAAAGCCAACGATGTTGTTTGCACCAAGATTGAAGAGAAAATGGGGATTCACGGCCAAGCTACGTGCGAACTCACTTTTGGATCGAAGGGTGAATGTCTCGGGACTTTGATTGGAAAAGAATGCGAAGGCATGACTAATATGTTTATCATGATGAACGAAGCGCGTTTGTTGTGCGGAATTCAAGGTGAATCGCAAGCGAATTTAGCTACGCTTTTAACCGAGCAATACGCCATGGAGCGCGGCCAATTTGGCAAAGAAATTATCAAACACCCCGACGTCGCAAGAACACTGCTTAAAATGCGTTCGATGTCGCGTGCGATGCGCTCTTTGATTTTATACACGGCAGATTTATTCGATCGAAGCCATCATGAAACGGATGGTGCAAAAAAACAAAAGCTACAAGATGAAGTGGCATTTTTAACTCCAATCTGTAAAGCCTACTGTTCCGACGAAGGATTTATGGTCGCCATCGATGCGATTCAAGTGCACGGTGGATACGGTTTTTGTTCGGAGTATGGAATTGAACAATTTGCACGCGATACAAAAATTGCCACGATTTACGAGGGGACTAATGGAATCCAGGCCATCGACTTTACCATGAGAAAAGTTCTAAAAGATCAGGCGAAGACATTTATGAACTTTGGTAAAAAAATCCAATCAACACTTAAAAAACCACACGCGGAAAAATACCAAGAAGAAATTTCTTTAATTTTAAAAAACTTGGAAAAAGCGGAATTGATTCTTAAAAAATTTGGCGAATTGATGGCAAAAAATCAAATGGACGCTGTTTTATTTCACGCGACGTCTTTTTTAAGCTTTAGTGGGAATCTCCTAGCGAGTTGGTTGCTTCTCGATCAAGCATTGTTAGCAGAGGAGCTGATGGGCTCTTCCGACGCAGCTGACAAAAATTACTACCAGACAAAAATCATCGATGCTCGTTTCTTTATCCAGCAGCAGTTGGTGAAAAATACCGGACTTTCCCAAGGAATCCTTAATTTCAATGAGGATTTGTTGAGATTGAATGTTTAGCTTTTTAGGGTTAATCTAGGAAAGATTATACTTTTAAAATTGAGAGAAACATGGACATTCAAAAACTAAGCGAGGAGATTAAGATTTTCTCTTCGACCACGCACGGTAGTACTGATTACGATCGAGATGAATTTTTTGTAATGGATGAAAATCGCAAAGACTTCGCCCCTCTTCGCTATTTAAGTAAAAAGTTAGTTGAGTTAAAAGACGTCGGCCAATTGCTAAAAAATGGCTACGTCTACGATTCTTTAGATCTTTCGCCCAACGAACATTTTTTAAATTGGTTCGAAAAGCAATTTAGTAAAAAGCTTCCGCGCAAAGAACAAAAAAGAATTTGCTTAGTCTATATTCCCAACAATAAACTAATCCTCGATCAAATTCAATTGGTACATAAAAGTTACGAAGTGTTGGCCGATGAACAAATCCTCTTGAACGGAAAAAATCTGCCGACTCAACTTGGAGAGTGGTATGCCAAATGTATTTTTGGCTTAAAGCAAGTGAAATCCACTTCGCAAAGAGGTTTTGATTTTGTGGTCGCGGATGGTAAGCGTGTTGAAGTGCAAGTTGAGTGGAGCGACCTTTCTTCTCCTAAGGGTGTTAAGATTAAAAAGACCTTGGTGGAACTTTCCGACTACTGCATCATCGTTTATGTCGCTAAAAATTTTATGATTCGAGAAGTTTGTTTTCTCGATTCAGAATACATCACGCGAAAGTTTTCAAATAAAGGACACACCATCTTTTTAAAAGACTCTGATGTTTCGCCTTATTTTTTCTCTAAGTCTTCCAAGCATTTTGACAAAGTAGTCAATCCAATTACATTTTTAAAATACTCATCGCCACATCTCGCGATGAAGTTATCGGAAAAACTCAATCCTACTTAATGTAACTTTTGACTAAAAAAGATTGTATTTAAGTAAGCGACATTCGAGCGAGCCATTGAAAAATGGAATGCGTTTTGTTGTCTGCAGAGAAATACTTTTTCTTAAGTTGGGATTAGAAGTAAAAACGTAAGCGCGATATCCCTTAAATTCTTTTTTAAAGTTTTCGCCGAGATCGTGATAAAGACGCGTGAGCTGTTCTTCATCGCCCATTCTTTCACCGTAAGGCGGATTACAAATGACAATTCCAGGAGGTGGGTCCATTGGTGTAATTTTAGTGGCATCTCTTTTATTAAGAGTGACGATACTCGAGTGAATCATCGCATTTTTTAAATGTGTGCGAGTCGTGAGCAAAGCTTTTTCATTGATATCAAATCCAAAAAATTGGCGCGTCTCTAGATTGTTTAAACCTTCTAGCGTTTGATTATACACTGCAGTTGCACATTCTTCGAATTCGCGCACTGATTTTTTATCGGCTAAAAACCAAGGATGTTTTTGAAAATCAAATACCGGAATTTTTCGTTCGATATACTTCCGAACTCTCAAGTATGTAGGAGGAATGTTGGCACGAATTAAAATAGCTTCAATTAACAAAGTCCCGGTGCCACACATACAGTCGGTAAAGATATCTTCTTGCGGATTAAAGTCGGTGGACAACACAATCCCCGCTGCCAAATTTTCTCTAAGCGGTGCTTTCATGGTGTCTTCGCGATAACCGCGCTGACTGAGAGGCGCCCCGCATATATCCACCAAGATGCGGGCGTTAAAACCCGGGTGTCGGCTCTTTTTTTCCACGCGCAACAAAAAAGAAATATCTGGATTTTCCGTATCGACACTTGGTCTCTCGCCAAATTTATCGCGAAATTGATCGACGATGGCATCTTTTAAAATTTGAGAAAAAATTATGGAATTTTTAAAATGCTGGCTCGTCTCTTTGTCGAAGAGGGTGTTGATTTTAAATGTTTGCTTGAGATCAAAAATTTTTTCCCACCATTTATCGTAGGCGCGATCGTAAAGATCCTTTTCATTCATGATGGAATAAATTTGAATCTCTTTGAAAACTCTAGAAGCCACGCGGGAATGCAACATGACTTTCATCGCTGTCAGCATATCAGATTGAAAAGCAACTCCCCCTGGTTCTACGCGGGTTTTAATGGGGGTAAAGGAGAGAATTTCCCCTTCCAGAATCTCTTCTAGTTCGCGTGGACAGGAGGCGAAAAACCAAGGTTCTTCGTAAACTTTAGTTTCTTTATTCTCGCTTTGATCTTTAATTTTTTTGGTGGATGATTTCTCTTTTGTGCTTTTGTCCCAGGTCTTTTTCATTGTTCTCTCTTTTAATATTCTTAAGGATGCCTATGTATAGCTGTTGTAAACAACGAAGACAATATCCAAGGTTGATGCTCTCTGTAATGAGTGCTATGATGATGAATCAAAAGACCTAAACAAAGTAAAATTTTCTCACTCATTTTGAAAGTGAATAAACTTAGGAACAAATTTTTAAGGGGGACCTCATGGGTTTTACAGATTACAAAGTTAAAGACATTTCTCTAGCGGACTGGGGGAGAAAAGAAATTGAAATCGCCGAAAGCGAAATGCCAGGACTCATGTCCCTTAGAAAAGAGTTTGGTGGGTCAAAGCCTCTTAAAGGCGCTAAGATTGCCGGCTGTCTACACATGACCATTCAAACAGCAGTTTTAATTGAAACCTTAACAGCATTAGGTGCTGAAGTACGATGGTCTTCTTGTAATATTTTTTCAACTCAAGACCATGCCGCTGCAGCTATCGCCGCCGCTGGAATTCCGGTCTTTGCTTGGAAAGGAATGAACGAGCAAGAATTCGATTGGTGTATTGAACAAACTCTCAAGTGGGCCGATGGTTCTGCATTGAATATGATTCTCGACGATGGTGGAGATCTCACCACTATGGTTCACAAAAAGTTCCCTGAATTGCTTAAAAATATTCGCGGACTTTCCGAAGAAACGACGACAGGTGTGCACCGTCTCTACGAAATGGTTAAAAAAGGTGAATTGAAAGTTCCAGCAATCAATATCAACGACTCAGTGACAAAATCAAAATTTGACAACCTTTACGGTTGCCGCGAATCACTCGTCGATGGCGTCAAGCGCGCCACAGATACGATGATTGCAGGAAAGGTTTGCGTTGTTGCAGGTTTTGGAGACGTAGGTAAGGGATCTGCAGGATCCTTTAAAGGTCTCGGCGGTCGCGTCATCATTACAGAAATCGATCCTATCTGTGCCCTTCAAGCAGCAATGGAAGGCTACGAAGTGATGACAATGGATGAAGCATCAAAAGTGGGAGATATCTTCTGTACAGCTACTGGATGTGTCGATGTTATCAATGCAAAACACCTCGATCAAATGAAAGATGGAGCCATCGTTTGCAACATTGGTCACTTCGATTCAGAAATTCAAATTGCCTACTTAAACAATAGAACTGACGTTAAAAAAGTAAATATTAAACCGCAAGTTGATCAATACGTTTACCCCAATGGGAAAAAAATTATTGTTCTCGCTGAAGGACGCTTAGTAAATTTAGGATGTGCGACAGGTCACCCATCTTTTGTAATGTCGAATTCATTTACTAACCAAGTTATGGCGCAAATGGAGTTGTGGGCAAACGCCGCTCAATACAAAAATGAAGTGTATGTATTGCCAAAACACCTCGACGAAAAAGTGGCGAGACTGCATTTAGAAAAAATTGGCGTGAGACTCGACACCCTGACATCTGCTCAAGCGGAATACTTAGGTTTAAAAGTGGAAGGCCCATACAAACCAAATCACTATAGATATTAATTGATAGATTCGATTTCATGATGTCGCAAAAAAAAATAATTGTGATCGGTTCCGATCACGCAGCATTTAAAGAAAAAGAACAACTCAAGCTCTCATTGGAGGGCTTGGGTTTTTTGGTTATCGATGTAGGAACACATTCCTCCGATAGAGCGGACTATCCCGATTACGCCCAAAAACTTTGCCAAGAAATTAAAAATGCTCGCGCGGAGCGAGGAGTTTTGCTCTGTGGTTCAGGGATTGGCGTATCGATAGTTGCGAATAAATATCGCGGCATTAGAGCGGCGCTATGTCGATCGAATAACGATGCGGAAATGGCGCGAAAGCATAACGATGCCAACGTGATTTGCTTTGGTGCGAGAGTGAGCACTTTCGATGAAATAAAACAAATGACCGATCTATTCTTAACCACTGATTTTGAAGCTGGTCGACATCTCGATCGTCTAGATAAATTTAAAGATCTCGGAGAGTAGCTTGAAAGTTTTTGAAAAAATAATGTATCCCATTTTAGTGATTTATTTACTCATGGCGATTTATTATTCAAAAAATAATCAGTCGTTTTACCAGCACATCGTGCATAATGATCAAGGATTATTTCAGTGGACGACCTTTGCCACGCTTCTATTTGCATCATTTATGTGCTTTTATCGAGCCTCTATTTTGCGACCTTTTAGAGGCCCAGTATTTTCGATGTCACAAAAATTACTGGGGTGGATCTTTCTATTTTTTGCTTTTGATGAAGTGTCTTGGTTACAGAAATTCTTTAACTTTAAAAGCCCAGCTTTCTTTGTAGAATATAATATTAGACAAGAAATGAATTTTCATAATTTGATTTTGTATGGTTATAAAATCAATGCCATTGTTTTTACTTTAGCTATAAAAATTATTGCGACAATTTATTTTTTAATTTTACCTTTCCTTTATCACAAGATGAGTAGAGTTAAAAAATTTGTCAATAATTATGGCATACCTCTACCTCGATATACTCAAACTTTTGCCTATCTTATAATGGCCGTACTAGTTGGTATGATCACCGATCAAAATTCCTATGTCGTGTTTGAACTGGGTTTTTATTGGTTGCTCGTACTACTTATGTACAATCCAATTAACGACGAGGTTTTTTCCAGAAAGTCACTCGTGCGGTAAAATGCTTTTATGCAAACTTAGTAGTGAAAGCGAGAGTGGCAAGAGCGCTAAAACTGTTAACGATAAATGATCTTTAAGTTTTCCAAGTCCTATCATTCCAGGAACTAAGATAAGAATAATAAAAATTAAAAAAGAAAGGGATTCAAACGTCCAAGTTTTTTTGTGCCATATTTTAAATTGCGTTAAAAAAAGATTGCGGTCGCAGACGATAAAAACTGCCGGTAAAATAAAAACAAAGCCATGCTTCCAGCCTACGGGATTGACCAAGGGATAGAACAAAAGGGCCATACTCCATTCAATAAAGAAATGCTGAGCGTTCTTTTTGCCACCACTTTTAAAAATCATCGCAAAGTAAATAAAGACAAAGGGAATTAATGCCAGCACCAATAAGGGGAGATTTAATTTTTCAGAAAATTGAAAGTGATTTTGAAGTCGACCAATGGTTGCAGGCAATGATTGATAGATAGAATTGTGATCAAATAAGCCGTGATAGTAGGTCATCAGTTGGCGATAACTCAAATAGTCTTGCAGACCAGTCTGTAAAAAATTTCCGCGTAAAAAAGGAATTAATAAGAGAAGAAAAAATACACTAAAACTTGTAAGAAATAGTTTCCAATTTTTTTTAACTAAAAAATGAAAACTTAAAAAGATGGGGATAATTTTAAAAATACCGGCCAAAGCTAAAAAACAGGAGGCCCAAAAAGATTTTTTTGCGAGGGAGAAATAGGCGGTTAGGAGCAAGAAGAAAATCAGGAAGTGATTAACTTGCAAATTGGCAAAATCGTAACTATGAAATTTGATCATAAGACAAAATGTAGCAATAGTTGTAAGCGATAAATGCCTTTCGGTAAAATAGGCCGGCAGTTTGTCGTACCAAATTTTAAAAATTAAGCCGTAGCTTGCAAGCATCGAAAAAAATGAGAGAAGATAAAAAAGTAAGAGCGCGTGGGAGTATTGAAACCAAGCCAGTGGTGAAAAGAAAAAAGCAGCGGAGGGGAGATATTTGTACGGCCATTCGTCCGAGATAAAATAAAGCGGTTGCCCTTGAAGAAATCTTTCTCCCGCCAAATAAAAACAAGGGAAGTCGACTCGTTTATTAAAAACTTTAATGAAAAAAATACCGATCATTAAAGTGAGGATAAATAAAATTGTTCCCCAGCAAAATTTAGCAGATAGATTTTTAAAATTCACGAGTTTAATTGTCCTAACATTTTCTTAAAGCGCAAGCGAAACACGGCAAACACCGCTTCAAAAATAATTCCTCCACTCATCTTCGACTGACCATCTCTTCTTTCGTAGAAAATAATGGGGACTTCCACAACTTTTAGTCCAAGCGACCAAATTTTATAATTAAGTTCGAGCTGAAAGGAATAGCCATTGGAAATGATTTTATCCAAGTTGAGCATAGAAAGTGCTTTGCGCGAAAAACATTTAAAGCCACCGGTCGTGTCGTGAATTGGTATGCCAGTGATGGCGCGAGTGTAAATAGAAGCCCCGTAGGATAAAAGCAATCGTCTAAATGGCCAATTGATAATTCTGATGCCATCGATATATCTCGATCCAATCACGAGGTCGTGAGTTTGAGCTGCGAGAAGAAGGTCTTTGACCGATTGAGGATCGTGAGAAAAATCACAATCCATTTCAAACACAAATTCATAATTTTTTTCCAGGGCCCACTTAAACCCTGTCATATAAGCTGTTCCAAGCCCTAATTTTCCCTTTCTTTCGATCATATGCAGTTTTTGATCCTGCTGCATGAGTTTCTTAACTACGGCGGCTGTTCCGTCGGGAGAGCCATCTTCAATAATAAGCAGTGAAATTTCTGGATAGAGGTTTCTCAAGGTCGTGATCATTTTTTCAATATTATCGATTTCGTTGTAAGTCGGAATAATAATCAGTGATTTGGCGAAAGGAAGAAGCATAAGAAAACCTCAATTGAAATAGGTAGTGCGCAAAGAAAACTATTATATACTCTTGGTATTTTGATTTACAAGTATTGAAAATCAAAAAATGCTAGCTGTTCATCGGTCATGATCAATTGGTAATTTATTCATAATTTGGCATAAGCTAGTATTTCTTTTTTTACAAAGGTTAAAATTTAAAATATGTTTTGCAGCGAGCAGAGACTAGGGCTTTGAGGGGGAAAATCTAATGAAGTTCGCATTCAAAATAATAATGATCGGCTTCTTTATCGTTTTATCTGCGAGTGCTTATGCCGTTTTGCGTGTCATGCCTAGAAGCGATTATGGAATCAATGCAAAATCAAATTTTGAAGCCCTTGCAGATTTTTCTGATAACTTAGGATCATCTCTTACAAATAATAAACTTGGGGGTGAGCGCGATGTGGTTTTTTCGGCGCAAGTTTCCGCTAACGGAATCGATTTATTAGTTTATTCTTGTCCGAGTATTCAGTTGTGTGAAGCGGACCCCATTGCGTGTTTAAACGATCCAAAGTATTGGACTTGTAAAAAACAAATTCAAATAAATATGCAAGAATCCTGTGCGCTGTTTAAAAGTCGCAAGCGAATGGTGCACGTAATGAATTTCTTAAGACGAAATGTCATGGGAAATATTTTAAGCATGGGGACAAATATTTTTAGCACGGGATTGGGTTTAGCTTTCTCTCAAGCGTCTTCGGTGGCAAATGCTGTATCGACTGGAAACAGTATTTATCAAGTCGATTGTCAGTTGTTTGAAATGGGATCGCCACTTTTTAATAGCGGTCTAACTTTAATGAATGAGAAAGACAAAGGAGATGTGCTCGATTTACTCTCTATCTTTACTAAGCCGAGAGTTCATCGTACAAATCAATACTTTCATGGAAAAAGTTATGATGAAAACGATGAATTTTTGATTCCAGATGAGTTAATAGACATTCCAAATTAATTTGTATTTTCATCAATTTGAATGCGATCTTTGGCATTCATATAGCGCTTGGAAATAATATCAAATAAAGATTGATCGCTCGTTCCATACTGATTATTCATTTGAGCTTTGTTGTAGAATTCGACTACTTTCGACGATGGAGCGCGATTATGTTCAACTTTTTTTCCCATGTTTAAAAGTGACTTAAAGTCTTCTTTGGTATCAGAGTTTGCTTTTTTCATCGCATTATTGGCATTGTTAAACTCAATCAGATGCGATCTTTTGGGAGAGGCGGCTATTGAAGCTGAAGCTCCTGATCCTGCACCTATTTGTTGGAATTTTGCCATAGCTTGATCGATTGATGATTTTGGTACGTCGATCGAAGCGAGTAGTGCCGCGGCTTTAGCTGGCAACCCATTTTGCGCAAAAGCTTTAGCTGCATCTGGACTGATATTTTTTAATTCCATTTCACTCATTGGCAGAGTGTTTTTTTCCAACGCATCTTTGGCAACCGCGAGGGCTTGAGCGTTGGTTGCATCGGTGAATAAGGAGCCTTTTAATTCGCCGCGAGTGAGAGAGCGCACAGTCGCAAAGGGGCCAGATTGGGCTTGGGAGAATGAAAGCACGTTGTTAATATCATTTCGCAACATCAATTTTTCAAAACATGTTTGAGTTGCCTCGCAGGAACAGCTGGGATCAGTTTGCAAATTTTCATTGACACAAGTAACTCGATCTGAATTTTGGGCAATAATTTTTTTGTGCAATTCCTTTCCGCAATAGGTGGGATCGTTTTCTGTTTCTGGCTGTGCACAGTAGCATGCATTTTCAGTGACGGGGTTACAAGCACCGTTGCCGGGTAGAGAGTCGTGAACGGCCATAGTTTTTTTGGCGTACTCGCGATTTTTAGCAACTTCGTTTTGATAAGCAAGGCCGAGAAAAGTAGATGCCGCCAATTTTATTCCCATTCCTTTATTAAAAGCATAACCACCGGCCGAAAGTAATCCCACGTAGCAAGCTGCTCCTCCGAGCCATCCCGCTGCTTGGATTTGAGCTCCTTTGGCCCTTTCGCGATGGGATTTGGAAGCTTTTAACAAAGACATTTTTTGAGCACTTTCTTGGCTTTCTTGGGCGAGCAATCCATTATTCATGTTTTTTTGAGAGAAAGCAGCAATTGCTTCGGTCGCAGTGGGGATATATTTGCAATAATCTTCCGCTTTATTATCTTTGTTTTCTTTATTATCAGCCTTGGTGTCCGGTGCTTTATTTTCTGCTGATTGTGCTTTTGTTGTTGCTCCTGCTTTTTTTTCCAACTGTAGCATCTTGCTATCGCCGGTCATATTCATTAATACGTAGGCTTTCGCGACTGCTTGAATAAATCCATTTTTGCTGGGGGAAGAGCCATTGCATAATGCTTGATTTTCGCCACTACAACCTTCTTGATAAATTCGGTTTGATAGGCCTTGGTGAACATAACCTTCGCTTAATTTTTTTTCCGAGTCAGTTAAATTGAGCTCTTCTTTGGCACTTCCATTGCTCTCGCCCATGAGTTTTAAATATTTAACTTTTTTTGCAGTCCCATTTGCTTCCATTTGAGCTTTTTCTTGAGCTGCATTTTGTAAAAGTTGTAGATTGTTTGAAGTTTCTTGACTGACATTGCTTGCGTCTGAAGCATGCACGATTTTATGATTCAAAAAACTCGTTACGCAAAAAATAATGAGTGTCGTTTTTTTCATATAACTATTTTACTTGAGAATGACCTGGCTTGCTAATTGGTATGACTAGGGAAAAAAAGACCATCGTCCTACATATAAAAATAACTGTTTTACTCCACATAGTATAATTTTCAAGTATTGAAAATTAAAAATTACCAATGACTAGAATGCCTAGATTCAGCTTTTCAAGTGAATCGTTTTAGGTATAAAAGAACCAAAAGGCTCAAGGGGATTTTAAGGGATTTAGTTCCAAAAAAATGCCACAAAATTTGGGCAGTCCTCTTAAATTTTTTTACATTCCATGGAGTAGGTCACTTCGTGACCTTCGAGATTTCTCACGATCAAATAATCTGAAAGATCCGAGGGGGCGGTATAGTCCTCGATATGCAATGTCACTTTATGTCCTTCCCAATCGAGAATTTTAGTAAGACTTAAGTCGAGATCTTTATTTCGAGCTTGAATCGATGCAATTTGTCGGTCAATTGAGTGGGCTTTTCCCAAGGGAAGAATTTGAACTTTATTTCCATTCACGATGATTTTCTTTCTAAATTTTGCGACATCACATTGTACATTGGCCCATAAGGAATGTGTAGAAAGCAAAATGGCGATAGCTAATAGTCTCATAAATACTCCTCAATTAAAGTTATAATCATACTTGCATAGACCGTGCCGCTTCGAGAGGGTGTTTAACATCTTGAAAAAAAATAAGCGACGGAAAGAGTTCCTGTAATGATGACTAATTTTTAGTCGGCCATGTAAAAAAGATGATAGTTTTGCTCGATTTAGTTCTTGAGATTTTAAGAAAAATTAAATCATGCCTATGCCTTAGCTCTGCCGAATAAGAGAACATCTTATACGTAAAATAATATTGTGATGGGAGCAATTTGTGATTTTGTATTTAAGTTTATTTTTATTATCGCTTTCCATGTTCTTTAATTTTTTATTTTTAAGTAAAAGAAAAAAAGTAAAAAATTATTTTATAAAACTTGATGAGACAATTTTTGATTTAATTGGCTCCGCAGAGCAACTTTCTTCGGTTGGTCGAGACATCGATAAAACATCCAACGAACAAATAACAAATTTATCGATTACTGCACAGTCGAGCCGAGATATTGGATTGATGGTTAATAAAACCAATGACCATACAATGATCTTAGTTAAAGAATCGAACAACTTAAAAGAACTATCTCAAGTTGGAGAAAGGACAATAAATGAACTAGTTCAAGGAAGTCTAAAATTAAATGAAGGAAGCAAAAATTTTAAATCGCAAATGGAAGCGAGCATGTTGCAGTTGACTCAAGCGTTAGAAATTATAAACGTGGTTTCAGAGAAAACAAAAATAATTAATGATATCGTTTTTCAAACCAAACTCTTATCTTTTAACGCTTCGGTAGAAGCTGCACGAGCGGGAGAACACGGTAAAGGCTTTGCCGTGGTCGCGGAAGAAGTTGGAAAGTTGGCGCAAATGAGTGGGCGGGCATCGAATGAAATTCATGCCATTGTCGAAGAATCCGTTCGTTCGGTGAACACGGCTATACAATTAGCTCAAAAACAAATCGATCAATTAACTAAAGAGATGACCACCAAAAGCGACGAGGGATTTCAACAGTCAAAAAAATGTGAAGAAATCTTTTTAAAAATAAATCAAAGCATCGACGAGACGAATGTCATGTTTGAAGAAATTGCTAAATCAACCAAAGAACAATCAAGTCGCGTCAGCGAACTCGATCATGCCGTGCTTAAAATGAAAGAAGTAACTAATCAAAATCGCTTGTTGGCAAGTCAGTTGGTGGAACATTCTCATATCTTTGAAGAGCAAATGACCGCCATTAATCAAACCAATATAAATATTAAATCAATCGACTTTAATCAGGGGGAAAATTCAAAAATTCTCTTAAAGGAATTCGAGTGGAATGAAAAATTAAGGCTCAATGTAGACAAGATGGATGAAGAACATTTAATTCTCATTGATAAAATTAATACATTGGTCCGAGCACTGTCACATACTAATTGGAAAGATGAAGTGCAAAATCTATTGGTGCATTTTGACGATTTATTAAATTACACTCAAGAGCACTTTGAAGATGAAGAAAAATTTATGGATTCGATCAATTATCCTCATTTTAAATCCCATCAAAAAATACATCACAACCTCCTTCTACAGGTTTCAAATTTTAGAAAAAATATTTTAGATCGAAGCCTGGATGAAAAAAGGTTAATCTCTTTTTTGCGAAATTGGCTAATGAGTCATATTATGGGAGTCGATATGCAGTATGGTCATTTTTATAATGGCACTGACGTCGGCGACCAATCCTTAAAAAAAGCGGCATAAAACCTAAGGAATAATTTCAAAGAATAAAAACGACGTTCTTTGTAGAGGATGAAAATTATTATCACTACAGAGGATTAATGTTTGATGACCATTTTCGAGCTTAGGCCCAAAGGCTATTCCTTCGTAATTTTCCAAACGATTTAATTCTGCAGGTAACGTAGAGATAATATCCTCGAGATTTAAAATCTCTTCGCGAGATAATAAATTGTTTTCATTACTCTTTGGTTTAATCTGATCAAATCCAGAGGCTGTCACTATTTTTATTTTGTATCTCATTTCCGATCCTATAAAACCTCTTTCAATCATATAAGCGGAATTAGAGTCGATCATCAACATGTCGGATATCGCATAATCGTGATATTTTTTTGGATCAAAATTTGGGGCGGGAATAGGTGGAAGGCGATAGAAATATTCCGTTATTTGATTTTGGGTGATTTGATTTAATTCTGAACTCATTGAGACTTTTAAAAAACGCACCAGTGAGCTCTTAAGGGCATTATTGAGATCTCCATCTTGAAAAAGTGCATTTTCAAAACCAATCACTAGTTGTGATAGATCCGGAGTGAGCGAAAGCGATTCGATCGACATATTATTTCGCGGGCCCATTTTTTGAAGGATATTAAACTGATAGTGTTCGGGGAGATTGATCGAGCGGAGAAGTTGTCCTCCTAGATTAAATTGTAATAGCTCGGGACCTTTGATGTCGCTTTTTTTTCGCGTGTCGCCCTCGCTACTAATCCACATATTATCTTTAAGTAAGACGATACCTTCGGGATCGATGTGATCTGTTTCAAAGGCTTGCGATGAAAGGTTTTTAAGATGTATGACATCTATAAAATCAACTTTGAGCTGAGAGTTTTGAACAGCTATTTTTAGTTGATAAACGCGCGGGAGTCCGTTTTGTCCTCGGTCGTCGCTAATGGCAAAATAACTTTGATCCGACTCTCTAAAGTAAAGGCTCGAAAGTCCACCCACTTCGCTGTCTTTAAAGCGAAAGCCTGTGGGAAATTGTTGCGAGGAAAGAAATTTTAATTTTTCGAGGGAGTAAGAATGAGTACTCATTAGAGCAAAGGACAAAATTAGAAAAGTATTTAAGAGAGTCTTTACTTTCATTTTCATTTCCATTTAATGTTATATCAAGTGCTTTTATAATAATTTTAAAGATCAGGAGCTGGCAATGAAAAGACCCACTATTTTATGTATTTTCTTTTTATTGTTTCCACTAACTTCATTTGCTAAATCTAAGTTGCAACTAAACAATGATACATTGATTAAAATTCTCAATAAGTACTCGCTTAAAACGAGTGAACTAAGTCTGGTGATTGAAAAAGAAGAGGGGGGAAGGATTCTTTCTATCAATGAAAATCAACTGATGATACCAGCTTCTGTCACTAAAGTTGCCACAGCTCTCGCTGTTTTAAACACCCTTCCACTCGATACCGTTTGGACCACTGAACTTCAGGGAAATGGCAAAGTTGAAAATGGAATTCTCAAGGGGGATTTGTGTTTTAAAGGAGGTGGCGATCCCGGTTTTGTCTCCGAGAGCATGTGGGTTTTGGTGCAGGAATTTATGCGCCAACAAATTCATACGATTGAAGGTAATATCATTTACGATCGCACGCGTTTTGATAGCGAAGAGGTCGATAAAAATCGCGAAGCAGGTCGAGTCGATCGCGCTTATGATGCGCCTATTTCAGCCCTATCTTTTAATTGGAATGCGGCAACTATATTTGTAAAGCCAAGTAAAGTTGGTGAGAGGCCCATAGTTTTTACGCCACCACAAAGTGATTATTTAATGCTCGACAATAAGGCCATCACAAGCCCTGCTCAAACCAAGCTGACACTCGATGTATCGCGGGAGCAAAGAGGCGAGCGCGATGTGATTTTAGTGAGAGGGCAAATTCCAGAAAACTTAAGCGAAAAAGTTTTTTATAAATCAATTACCAATCCTGGATTGTGGACGGCGACTCATCTTGCGCAATTTTTAAAAAAAGAAAATGTGATAGTGAAGGGAAAAATCATAGTGGGAAGTTGTGCGAAAGAATACTCATTTAAGACTCTCATGCCTTCCAAGAAATTGAGCGAGCAAATTGCCGACATGCTCAAGTTTTCTAATAATTTTGTCGCCGAGATGTTAGTTAAAAATCTCGCGGCAGTTAAAAATCCCAATGTCCCCGCAGAAATGGAAAAAGGATTAGCAGAAATTCATCAATTTCTTTTGTCGATAGGAATCAAAAATCAAGAATTTAAAATTGTGAATGCCTCTGGGCTCAGTCGCGAAAATAAATTAAGTTCGAATGTCATCATTAAATTATTAAATTATGCCAAGGATCATGGCGAATTTTTTCCCGAGTTTATTCAAGGACTCCCCATCGCCGGCGTCGATGGAACGTTGAAGAAGCGATTGGCGGGTGAGCATCGTGGTGTAGTGCGAGCGAAAACAGGTTATCTCGATGGTATTTCTTCCTTGGCAGGTTATATACAATCTAAAAAGGGCGAACAGTACGTCTTCTCTTTTATTTATAACGGCAGCTATGAAAATGCTCTAGTGGCTAAAAATCTTTACGATGAACTTAGTAAAGCGGTGTTAAATTTATAATGAAAGATTGGTTTGTTTACATCATTCAAACAAAGGATCATTTTCTCTACACCGGTGTGACGACGGATCCCCTCCGTCGCTTTCAGGAACATCTGCATTCTAAAAAAAAAGGAGCGAAATTTTTTCGCTCCCATCGACCACTGGCCATTGTTTATTTAGAACATTTCCCCAGTCGCTCTGAAGCACAGAAAAGGGAAGTGTATATCAAAAATCAAAATAAACCTTTTAAGCTAAATTTAATTTCTACTTTCGACAAAAAGAATTTTCCACCGGATTACTTTCCGTATAGTGCTGAGTTTTAAATATGAGTTTCCCCATAGGCATGCCCCGAGCGTTTTGAATTAAAACTTTGATTTGAATTTTATACTTAGTGACCCGTGAACACCCATTAAGAATTTTTGGGCAGTATTTTTTAAACTCACAAATCTTGACCATAGTATCTTCGTCGCACATCCTCATGTTATCTAAACATAAAGCTTCACAGTTGACAGGAATGTCGCGACAAATTTCTCCTCGATATTGCGGGATGTATTTCTCATTTGGTAGGTCAGCTTCAAACGAAAAAGTGAGAGAATGTTGTTGAGTAATATCTTTAAATGTATAGGCCTTTTGAGTCCCACAAACTGCAAATAAATGTGCATTTTCTAATGGCAATAAGTCGATATTTGAATCATTACTAAATCGAAATTCTATGAGTTTATCATCTTTTGCAAGGTGAATAAAAAGTGATTTAGAAATTACTTTTTGTTCTTTAGAAAGCTGATCTTTGAAAAATAGACGACCACTTTCATCATTGTAGACTTGATGTTTTGTCCCCTTAACCCCTGGAAGTGTAATGGATGATTTTAAGTCTGAGGTTGTAAAGGTGATGGGGAAGCTCATGACTTCTTGATTGCTTTCACTGTAACTCATTTTGCAAATAAAGCTTATAAATAGAGCAAGACTAAACGAAATAATCAATCTTTTGGACATGCGATCTCCAGAGTATTTTTTAATCAAATAATTTAAAAAGCCTATTTAGGTTAATGGCGCTATTTTTGTAAACATATATTTAAGAAATCTTATGAAAAGGGAAAATAATACCTTCATTCTTGCTTTAATTTTAACGAGAATGGGGCTTACTCATCATCATTTTCAAATAAAGATTGATCGTCTTCGCCTTTGGTTTCCAATTGTAGTTCAATTGGAATGTTGGGATCGATGGAGGATTGATTTTCTCGGTAGGGGCAATTGAAACATCCACACTGACAACAATAGCCTCGCCTTATAAGAAACTCTCTGGTGAAAACTTTTTTGCCTTGATGGTTGAGGGTGAAATCGATATCAGTCATGAATTTTAGTACTCGCAGAAATGATCATTTGAGATTTTAAAAAATAAAAAAAGGGGCTTTAAAGCCCCCCTTTATTAAAATATTTTTAAATATTAATAATTGTCGCGACTCGATCCGCGAGGACCACGCGCACCACTGCCGCGGTTGAAACCGCCACCAGTTCTTGGCCCACGACTATCTCTTTCTGGTTGTGGTTTTGCTTCAGAAACTCTTAAAGAGCGTCCTTCAAATTCCTGTCCATCGAGAGTAGAAACAGCATTCTGTGCTGAGTCATCGTTTTCCATTTCGACAAATCCAAACCCTTTGCTTCTTCCTGTTTCTCTATCCATGATGATTTTCACAGAAGTGACTGTTCCCGCAGTTTGGAAGTGCGACTTTAGACCCTCTTCGCTAGCAGAGTAAGGAAGATTGCCTACATACAATTTAGTGGCCATACAAAATTCTCCAAGTAATAGTCTCATGAGATAACCTTCTCATGGGACTGTAAGTAAGGTTGAGATTAAGTTCTAACACAGCTCCAAATAATCTTAAACAAAAAAAACACTAAAGATCTGAATAACACTTCTCGTCGTGGAAAGCCTCTAGTACCATTAAGAAAAAGACTGATTTAACCCAGGGATTTTATGGAAAAAGTATGGATTAAAAATTATCAAACAGGTGTTCCTGCAGACATTGTGGATCAGTGGGAAAAATATTCATCAATTCAAGAAATCCTCGACGAGGCATTTGTGAAATTTGCCGATAAGCCCGCCTTTCATTGCATGGGAAAAACTCTCTCTTACCGTGAAATGGATCGTCTGAGTTTGAATTTTGCAAGATATTTACAAAATGAATTAAAATTAAAACGTGGGGATCGCGTCGCACTCATGATGCCAAATATCCTGCAGTATCCAATAGCACTTTTTGGTGTCTTGAGAGCGGGGATGGTTGCAGTAAATGTGAATCCTCTTTATACACCAAGAGAATTGGAGCATCAGTTAAAAGACTCCGGATCAAAAGCAATCGTCATTTTTGAAAATGCGGCTGCCAACTTAGAGTCAGTTTTAAAAAAGACTGATGTTGCTCATGTGATTCTTACTTCAATTGGCGAAATGTTAAAATTTCCGAAATCGCTAATCGTCGATTCCGTTATAAAGTATGTAAAAAAAATGGTTCCTGCTCACAGTCTTTCCAATGTGCATTGGTTTACGAAAGCACTAGAGATGGGGGTGGTAGGAGGACTTGTCGATCCTAAAACCACTAAGGCTGATTTAGCTTTTTTACAATATACCGGTGGGACGACGGGAGTCTCTAAGGGGGCAATTCTGACTCATGGGAATATTATCGCAAATTTATGTCAAGCCAGGTCTTGGATTTCACCAATAGTTAAAGAAGGGGAGGAAATTATTATTACACCCTTGCCGCTCTACCATATTTTCTCACTCACTGCGAATTGTTTTACTTTTTCAAGCTTGGGCGGATTTAACATTCTTATTACTAATCCGCGGGACATTCCAGGTTTTGTCAAGGAATTGAGAAAGTGGAAATACACCGCATTTACTGGAGTGAATACACTTTTTAATGGGCTATTAAATAATGAAAATTTTGTTAGAAGTGATTTTTCTAGCTTGCGATTGACTCTCGGTGGTGGAATGGCGGTACAAAAAGCGGTGGCGGATCGCTGGCAAAAAGTGACGGGCAAAAATTTAATTGAAGCCTATGGACTGACGGAGACATCTCCTGCGGCACTCATTAATCCCATGAGCTTAAAAGAATTTAATGGCTTTATTGGGTTGCCGATTGCCTCCACCGATGTGGAGATCAGAAATGATGATGAACAAACAATGCCCTTTAATGAAATTGGAGAGATTTGCATAAAGGGGCCACAGGTTATGCCGGGTTATTGGAATAGACCGGATGAAACCAAAAAAGTTTTTACCGCCGATGGTTTTTTTAAAACGGGTGACATGGGTTTTATGACGCCGGATGGTTTTGTTAAAATTGTCGATCGCAAAAAAGATATGATCTTAGTATCGGGATTTAATGTTTATCCCAATGAGATTGAAGACGTCGTGAGCTTATTGCCGAAAGTTTTTGAAGTGGCGGCAGTGGGCGTCCCCGATGAAAAAACTGGCGAGGCGATAAAATTATTTGTAGTTAAAAAAGACCCAACGCTGACCGAAGAAGAAATTGTTGAGTATTGCCGTCAGAATCTAACTAATTATAAAGTTCCAAAATTAATTGAGTTTAGAAAAGAATTGCCCAAGTCAAACGTGGGGAAAATTCTAAGAAAAGACCTGCGCCAATAAACAGAGAAAAAAATTCCGCAATAGCCGTTGACTTTATTGGGCGGATTTATTTTCATTTGCCATCTCCGATAAGAAGTTTGATGACTTCTCTTAAAATAGGATTTGGAAATGAAAATCACCGCCTACTTATTAATAATTACTCTCATTCTTCCTTCGTGCAGTTTTTATAAAAGCGAGTCGAAGCATTCGGCGCAAAATGAAGCTGCAATTTCGCGTGGACTCTCTTCCGTTTCAATTAATGATCGCGAACTCGAGGAATTCAGTTTTATTGATCCCGCAAAAAGAGTTGTATTAAAAGTAGAAGATTTAAGCCAGTTCATTGGTTTTAGTATTCCCAAAAATGATAAATTAATTTCCCTAGAAGCACTGGTGAAGTCACTGCATGAAAGAGATCACTTAATTCGCGAAATGAGTGAGTTTAAGATACAGATATTGGGGAGTGAAGAGCAAAATGTTTTATGTAAAAAAAATGAGTTAAAAAATTATTTAAAAATGATTGAGGATAAATACAATCGTAATTCTTGCTCTGCAGACAATTTCGAAATCGATCAACGTATGGCCGAAAACACGCTTTGTTCGCCCATTAAAAAATGGGGGCTATTGGATGTCTTGTCTCAGAAGATAAAAAAAGAAAATGCTAAAGATAAAGGTTGGCTCATTGATTCCGATAATTTTTATAACGATTATTTTCTTCCCAGCGCTGAAGGCGATAAGCAGACACGAGTATTGCGCGACAAAGCTTTGAGCTTTTACAACCGAACCAATAAAATTTTACAACCACTTTTTAGTGCTTGGTTGCAAAATGATAATCAAGATGAACGGGAAAAAATTGAAGCGGAAATAGTTGCCAATATAAATAACTACTACCAATCGACCTTTCACCCATTGCGAGATTTTTTAATTTTTAGAAATCCATATTTAAAAACACCTGAAAAAATCGATGAAATCATATCTAGTTTTCAGTTGAGTTTATCGCGAGATTTTTTTGATAATATGTCGAAAAATTCATTTGCGACTATTAAGATAGGTGAAAATCCTATGCAAGAAAATTTGATGTTGGATTTTAAAAATGAGGGTGCATCTAAGGTCCTAATTGTAGTCGACAAATCAAAAGTCCTTGATCGCGACATTCGTACTATTTTAAAAGCGCCAACCGCAAAAAGTTATGTCACAGCGATGAAGTGGAACACTATGAATATGATAATTAATCAAATGATTAATTACAAAGTCATCTCTAATCAAAAAATTAAATTCGATGTACCTCAATCATGTTCGAATAGCTTTAATGGGCAATTTGTCCGACGCATAGAGAGCGAGCTACCGGGGAGTGATTATCGCAATAAGTTAGTAAATGCTTATCTCGCCAACACGGGTCTTTATATGACGGCGAAAAGTAAAAATGAAAACAATGAAGAAATTGTAGAACTCGATCCCTCTTTTAAGAGTCTCTATTTAGATGGTATGTCGCGCGATCCAATGAACGAAGGGGTTAAATTTAATTCACCATTTGAAGATTTAAAGACAGCTCGTTTTATAAAAGGACAAAGTACATTTAAAGATTTAAGCATAGAAGAAAAAATGGAGTATGTTCAGTTTGATGATATTATCCATTTTGATCAGATCATGGAAACTGTGTCTCCTAAAATAAATTATTTATTTAAAAAGCAGTTAAGTATAAAGGTTCCAATAGTCCCAAATCTTAACCGCTATATTGAAAAAAGTGTAATTGCTAGTCGAGATGGGGATAAAATTTTTACAGAAATCGTCACTCCTCCTAAAAAATCGCAAGATGCTGAGGGAACATTGGTGGATTTTCCCGTTCTACAAGATAAAAAAATAATTTCCATTAAAAAAGACCCACATCAATTAAATTTTAATTCCTTTTTAACTAAGATTGCACAAAGTAAAAAAACGATCAACTGGGAAGAATTTTTAAAGCCCGCCACTCTGGAAAGAATGAAAAAAAATCGCGTCAAGATAAGTTACCCCAATATGTATGGGAGTGTGATTTGGCGCCAATGGGCTTTGACCAGTCTAGCAAACTTTTTTTATGTCAACGAAAGCTTGCCGAAATCTTCTACTTTAAGTCTGTATATCAATCAAGCGTGCTCTTTGAGTTACAATAATCACTACATGCACTCTGATAGTAGAAAATTTTATTTAAAAATTTGTCAAAGTCCAAATCCGATTAAGTCGCTAAGTGAAGCGTTGAGCGAACATCGCTATCTGACTAATTTAAATTACGATCAAGTAGAAAAATTATCACTCGATATTAAATCAAAATCGAGTGAAGGATTAACGATAAATAGTATGCTTCCACTTCGGCATGTGGATGATCGCGTCTACTCGGAACAATTTTATCTATTGAAATCAATTTGGAATTTACTATCTCTCTCTCCTAAAATGTTTCCAGTCTCTGAAACTGATGAATTTAGCTATCTCTCGCAACAAATGTCGGCCAACAATCCTTGGGCATCCATGAAGATTAGTTATATGGTGGCCATGGAACAATTAAATGAAGCGACGAGAGGAAAATCTTTGCCAGGCTATATGGATCAGTTTGTGCAGTTTTGGGGCGAAAAAGAAAAGCTCGATTGCACTTCAGAGCAATACCTCAAACGCAAAGAAAGATTTCAAGCTGCGGGAAAAATTTTAGCGCTCGACCAAGTCTTTTCGCCGAATCACTATAAGAAAGTTTTAAGTGCCGATGAAAAATTAGCTGTCTTTAAAAAATTAAATGATTCAAATCTGGATTCAACATGGAGTCTAATGACTTCAGAAGTGGGGAACAAAAATAAAGTTTTTGAAAATCTCGATCAAATATTGCGCCGACCACTCTTAAATTATTCTGACGCCAAAGCGATACAAGGACTTCCTTTGGAAAAAACAATTGATAAAGAATTGGCAAGATTAAATACGCGTGAAACGACGCTTAGATCAGCTTTTCTCTATAAGCTTTATCAAATGCGCAACAGACCTGAAGAGCAGTTTCAAACTTTTATGAAAGAAGCGGTCTATTACAACCTGGGCGAGTTAGATAATCCGGATGGCTCAACTATCAAAGAATTATTTTTAAACACCGAGTTGAATTTTAAAGCTCTTCTCTATGAAGATACTTTAATAAAAGGTGCGAGAAATGCTCATGAAAAATTATATAAAAAGCTAGATCGACTTTGTAGTTTGAGCGTCAATCAAGACGAAGAATTGAAGGAAATTTTTGCTTCCACATCTAAAGCGCAAACCGATCTCAATAAACTTATGGGGTTCGATTTAACTCCGGATGTTGTCACGGATAAAACTGGCTCCATGACTGATCACGAATGGGAGAATATGAAGTTGGGTCTGTTTTGGGGAATGGGGTCCGCGATCATGCCGTTTATAGGTTCGGCCATGTGTGCAAGTGTAGGTGCGATTCCTTGTTTACCGATTGGTTTATTATCTCTTGGAGGCACAGTTACATCCGCTTCAATTTTTACATATTTAACAATCGACGACTTTGACTACAAAAATAAAATGGATATAAAAAAGCAAAGTGTAATGGAAATGGAAAACGCCAATTATGCAGAGTTTGAGAGTCATAAACAATACGACTATGGTTGGGGTGCCATTATATTTAACACCGCTTCTATGTTGCCAATTATTCCTATGACTTTAAAAAGTTTAAACTTAAGTCAGAAAATGATTTTAGAATCCTATCAAGCTTATCGTGCTTCGAAGAGCTCGAGTTTTAAAGCAAGCATGACTAATAAGTTACAGCTCGAAAATTTAAAGACGGCCATGCATGTTTTAAGAATGCGCGACGAAAGCTCCAAGATAGTTGAAAATAGAAGACTATTTACGGAGCATGTCCAAGCTTTAAAAACAAGTATGCAAAGTGGAGAAATTTCTAAAGCACATTTCAGATATCTTGTTTCAAAAGCCTATATGAAATATTTAAATCCATCATTTGTCGCAAAGGGAAAAGTCTTACATGCCTTTAAGGACCCTCATCGCTTACCAAACGTGAAAGAAACAAATAATTTACTTATTGATAGCATCTCAACTTACTTCAAAGGCGATTATTTTAGATTTAAAAATTATATCCGCCAATTTAGAGAGCAAGCAGAGTATTCTAAAAGAAGGCTCAGTGAAATTAATGCAGAAGAAGTCGCTGATAAAAAATTAGCTAAACTCGCGCATAAAGCAAAAAAGGGCCTATATAACTTTCGCCAAGAGCACTTAGCGGAATTACACGACGAAATTGTGACTCTTGAAAAAAAATATGCAAATTATCCCGAGACGGAAGCTGGAATGCGCAAATTTTTAGAAGATCATATCGAAGAAAGTAGTCGCATTTTTAGCGAGACATCCATGCGTAAGCGCTCCATACCCTATATGTTTACCTTTCAAGGCTCGCCACGCATTCCCTACATCACTGATTTTGGTGGAAGGCAAATCCCTATTCTTGGCTTTTTCTCAGAAGACCATATGATTAAACGCATGTTTCAAGCGAGACAAGCCCTCGTTCAGCACGCACTCAATGTCGAAGCTTTTGCCAAGTGGGGAGTGAAATCAAGCGAACGAAGTATCGATCTTTATGACCAGTTTCAACATTTTGAAAGAAGTGTGATTGAGGCGAGCACTAGGCTTAAAGACAAGCCGGCCGAACAAGTAGCATTTTTAAAATCATATTTTGATTTTATGAACGAAGTGACGGAGGTCATTTATAAAAAGAATGCTTTTAAACCACAGTATCTTTTGAGATTTAAGGATAAGGAAGAGTTTAAGCGAGTGATGTTTATGGCCTACACCAACGAAGAAAAGGCTCTCGCCAAGGCATTGTGGGAAACAGCTGATCACGAGATATTAAAACTAGAAAGCACCCAAAAAATGGCCACTCAAGTCGCCAAAGAATTGGCCGGTCAGTATAAAACAGAAAATGAATTTGAAAGCTTATTACAGGCTTGGAAAATTATTTACCTCACTAAAAATCCACAAATGGTCGATCTCTAAATCAAGACAAAAAAAAGCCCTTCACAATGGAAGGGCTTTATGTTTTTGGTCTTTTTTTAATTAGATCGTTTTTTTGAAACAACCTTTAGCATTCATGCCATCAAGCATTGTTTGTAATTCAGCTCTTTTTTGAATATTTTTCTCTCCATCAACTCTTAGTTGAAGAACTCTCATCATGGCAGTAACTGATTCTTCACCATCTTTTCTTACATTCGCAACATGATTAAATAAATCTTTGTAATGTTTAAGTTCTTCAGGTCCAAGATTTTCATTTAGAAGAAGGATAACTCTTGAAGTATTTTTTGCATCAAAGAGATTAACTTTTCCGTTTACCGAGTGAGCTTTAAAAATAGCTTGAGCTAATTTTTGTTGATCAGCAGAACCGTACTTTGCAACTAAAAGTGCTTGAACCATCGAAAGCTCTTCACCTTCTCTCAAAACATTTGCACCAATTTTAGTAGCGTCACCAACGTTTAGTTCTTTAGCTAGCGAAACCATTCTTTCTGAAATTTGAGCTTGTTTTAAACCATTAAGTTTAGCTCTTTCGCTTGCAAGAGCAGATCCTTTTGTAGCAACTGTTGCAGCAGCAGTAATTAATTTAATTCCAGCTTTATCGAGACCAGATGCAGAACAGCTTGTACACTGTTGGATTAATCCAGATGGATTAACGAGAGCGTGGGCTTTTAAGATGGCATTAACTGTAGCAACTGTTTCATCTTTATTTGAAGAAGCAATTCTTCTTAATTCACTAGCAAGAGCTTGATCACGCATCTCGAGTCTTTGAGCAAGAACAGCAACGTCTAAAGTTGTTAAATCATTTTTTGCTCTAGATAAAGCTGCTTCAAGCATTTTAAGTTCATCACCTGTAACACCTTTAATAGCGAGAGCTGCTTTAGTTGCTGAATTAACAACGTTACCAGCTAAGATGTCAGCAGTTGAGAACGAGTAAGCCATAGTTGATGATAGGATAGCGACTAATGCGAGTTTCTTAAACATAATTTTCTCCTCCGTTTAAAAACACAATTTTTGTTATACTTTCGCCCCAAGGGCTTCTTTTATTAATTCCAAGGCTTTTTTGCTATCAAATTGGCCTTTAATTCTCGGTGTTAGCTCTTTCATCACAATTCCAAAGTTTTGGCCAGAATGATGAACAATTATTTCATCAATCATCGCTTTAACTTCTGCCTCGCTTAACTCTTTGGGGAGGTAAGCTTGAAGAATCGTGATTTCTTTATCTGTTTTTACCTTAATTTCGTGTCCTTCAGGGAAATTTTCTAACGCACCTTTTAATTTTTTCACAGTTTGGATGGCCACATCCATTTCTTCTACGGGATTTCGAGAGGTTTTGTTTTCAATTAATGCAGCCTTAAGACTTCTTAAGGCATCTAATCGATCTTTGTCCTTGGCAAACATGGCTTTTTTAATATCGTCAGTAATAGTATCGAGTAGAGTCATGGAATATCGCTCCCAATTTGAGATCTAAATGCAGTCAAAAGTCGAGCCATATTATGGATGAAAAGCGCAATGGCGACAAGGGAATCTTTGGAATTCCCCTAGGAAATTAGGCGTAGTAACGAATTTTTTTATTTTGATGGTCGGTGACTTCCCAACCGGCGCCAAAACGGCCCTCGAGGATGGGGACAATGTCTTTGACGCTACCCTTAACAGAGACGGAAAGGATCACCTTGCGAATGGCAACCTTGGCATCTTGAGTGGCTTTCATGCGATTTAAATCACCCTCGCGCAAGTTGAGTTTATAGCGCTTAAGTAAACCGCTTAATCCACTTTCCACTAATCTTAATTCTTCTTCGTTCATCGATCACACCTTTCTTTAATAAAAAGTTTAAATCAAGTTTGAAAAAAACTTCTTTTGATTCTCTTCGAAGAAAATGAAGATTAAATAAAATCAGTCTGATAGCGCTTAATTCTGGGGAAGAATGGCCACTATTTTTTGATGATATTTTGGGCCAAAGCTAAAAATGCCACACAAATATTGCGAATAAAATGCCTGCCAAGTGAAGTGACATCAAAGCCGGCTGGAGTTAGTTGGATCAGTCCATCTTCTTCGAGCTGAGACAGTGTCTTTAATTCCGTCGCACTCAGAGACAAAGCTTCATCGTTTTGAAATTGAAAGTGACACATGAGTTGTTTTATTTTTTCTTTTAGAATTTTTTGATCAAACGAAAGTATATGACCGTTGGTGATTGCCCAATGATCTGCATCGATGAATGCTTTCCATTTTAAAAAATTTTTTTCATTTTGGGCATAAGCTTGGCTTGTTTCTGAAATAGCCGAGGGGCCTAAGCCAATGAGCAATTGAGATTTAAATGTGGTGTAGCCCATAAAATTACGATGGAGTTTGCCGTTAATCATGGCAAGTGCAAGCGGATCGCTTTCTAAAGCGTAGTGATCCATGCCAATTTCCACATATCCATGGGAGGTTAAAAAATCTTTCGCAGCGATTTGAAGTTGCATTTTAAGATCTTGATTGGGCAGTCCTTTTTTTTCTAAAATTTTTTGACTGGGTTTTAGATCTGGTACATGTGCGTAAGCATAAAGGGCGAGGCGACTAGGCTTCACGCTTACAATGTCTTCTAAACTACTTTTAATGGATTCGACGGTTTGAAAAGGAAGTCCCAAAACTAAATCGTAATTTATTTCCTCGATGCCCAAGCTTCGCGCTCGATGAGTTAATAATTTAATATAGGAAAAAGATTGATCGCGAGAGATGGCCTGTAAAACAATGGGATGCGTGTCTTGGACCCCAAAACTTAGGCGCGTAAATTTTAATTGATGGAGTCGATCGATCAATTCCACCGATGTGGTGCGAGAATCAAGTTCAATTGATAGATCGGCATTTTGAACTTCGAGTAGCCGCGAGTTTAAAATAGGGCGAAGCAGTTGTTCTAATTCATCGGGAGATAACCAAGATGGCGATCCTCCTCCTAAATGCAGCTCTTTTAAAACCATGGGCCTTTTTAGTAATCGCTCGAAGCGCAACCATTCTTTTTCCATTGTTTCGATGAGAGGACGGGCCAATGATTTATCGCGAGTGATTTCTTTTGTGCAACCGCAAAAATGACAGAGACTCTGACAAAAGGGAATGTGGAGATATAAACTTAAATGTGGTGCCAATGGCGAAGATGAATCTTCTATCGCATGCACCAATGCTGACTCCCAATTTTTATGATCTATTCCGGTAAATTGATGATGGGGAGGAAAGCTGGTAAAGCGCGGTCCTGTTTGCGGGTACTTTTTAAGCAATTCATTAAATGTTTTCATGTGATGAGCATAGATAAGATAGATGAATTAAAATATGATCTACATCACTCAAGCAAGATTTTTGTCGCGAAAAAATTTTAAGAAGTAAACTTTTAAGAAATGATCGAACAACTTTGGTCTAATTCCTCTATAGCCTTGGAGTGCGATAACTGCAAGCTAGTGTGCCTTAATTGAAATTCATCGCGCAGAAAAATTTTTATTTTAAGCATCAAAGCTTCTCGCTCATCGATACTTAAGGATGCATCGACTCGCAAGTGAGCGGAGAGAATATTTTCAGTGGTGCTCATCGCCCAAAGATGCAAATCGAGAATGGCCTTTACACCGGAGAATGTGGCGAGCTTATTTTTAATTTCTGGCAAAGAAATTTGATTGGGAGTGCCTTTGATCAAAAGAAAAAAAGATTCTTTAAAAAGACCAAAGCTAGAATAAATAATCACCAAGGCGATAAAGAGAGAAACGAGGGGATCGATCCAATAGGAATGAGTGTATTTAATAACTAAACTGGAAGCGACAACACCCAATGAAACCAGTGCATCGCCCATTAAATGTAAAAAGGCACTTTTGGCATTGAGGTCGTGATGATGGCTGCCGTGAAAAAGATAAGCAGAAAATAAGTTAATCACAAAACCAATACTGGCAACAATTAGCGTGAGATCGGAATTGATGGGACCGGGATGTTTAAAACGCATCGACGCTTCCCAAATAATAATTCCACAGGCCAAGAGCAAAACGGCCGAGTTAAAAAATGCGGCAAAGATACTCGAGTTTTTTAAGCCAAAGCTAAAGCGAGGACTTATTTTAATTTTAGTAAGCCACAGGGCAAAGAGTGAAATAACTAAGCTGAGCACGTCGCTAAAATTGTGTCCGGCATCGGAAATAAGTGCCAGCGAATGAGTATAAAAACCCATAAATAATTCTAAGCAAGAAAAAAATAAATTGAGACCAATACCAAAAATCAGCGCTTTTTTAAATCGACTTTCGCGATGATCGTGATGATGATCATGATGATGGTCGTGTGCATGATCGTGTTTGCAATGATCGTGATGATGGTCTCCGCTCATTTTTATTCCTATTTTATTTTTAAGCTCAAGCTTAATTGCTCTCCATCGATGTCAAAACTAAGTGTCTGAGCGCTCGATGCTGCAGTGATTTGCAATGCCAAAACTTCTTTGCCGATGTGATCTTTAAAATCCTCGATGACTTGATTTAGTTTGGGACTAGCGTGGTAAGTTATTTCAATGCGATCGCCGACATTAAAGTTTAAATCTTTGCGGCTTTTTTGAATGCGATTGACAACTTCGCGGGCCAATCCTTCATCGATCAGTTTTTGATCCAAAGTGGTGTCGATATCGATAGAAATTAAACGATTGCTCATGGCATTGGTCGCTTCTTTTGCTTCTCTGAAAATTAATATTTCAGCCGCATCAAAAGAAACTTGATCGATCGTGAGATGTCCCTCTTGTTCGAGCTTAGTGAGTTCACTCGCTTCGAGTTTTTCAATCAAGGCTTTATATTTTCCCATGTCCTTGCCTAATTTTTTTCCAAGTACAGGGAGATTGGCTTTGGCGTAGAGTTTGATATATTTTTCTTCGGCCGTGTCGTACTCGATATTCTTTATATTTAATTCCGTTTTAATATAATCGGCGAGTTTTGAAATTTCTTTTAAAAGTGTTGCATCTTTATGAATGATCGTCAGTCTTTTTAAAGGTGTCTTAACTTTAAGCGATTCCATATTTCTTTTTTGGCGGCCGAGCAAAATGAGACTTTGCATTCTTTCCACGGCGGTCTCGAGATGCTGATCGATCAAACTTAAATCTGCTTCAGGATAGGAGCAAAGATGCACGGACTCCTTAGACGAGTGATTAAATTTTTTCAGCTCTTGATAAACATACTCTGAAAAAAATGGAGTAAAAGGCGCCATCGAAAGAGTCAACTCATGCAAGGCCGTATAGAGTGTACTGTAAGCGGCTTTCTTGTCATCATCTAAACCCTCTCCCCAAAAGCGCGTGCGATTTAAACGAATATACCAGTTAGTGAGATCCTCGATAAATGTAAAGAGAGCGGGAACCACATTGTACAAGTGATACTCTTCCATTTCTTTAGAAATATTTTTCTTGAGAGTTTGTAAGTTTGAAATGAGCCAGCGGTCGACAATATTTTCTGAAACTTTAAAATGTTGATCGACTTTAAATCCGTCGACTTCTGCATAGGTTTGAAAAAATTTAAAAGAGTTGTACCAAGGCAGTAAAGCCTTGCGAACCATGTCCTTCACTCCCGCGTCGGTAAAGCGTTGCTCTTCACCTTTAACTAAGCCCGAGTTGATTAAATACAATCGCAAGGCATCGGCGCCAAAAGTTTCCATCAGCTCGTCGGGCGCAGTGTAATTTTTCAAACGCTTGCTCATTTTTTTTCCATCGTGGGCCATGACAATCCCATTGACGATGACATTCTTAAAAGCTGGACGCTTGAATAAGGCAGTCGATAAAACAGTGAGAGTGTAAAACCATCCGCGCGTTTGATCTAAACCTTCCGCGATAAATTCCGCGGGGAAACCCGCTTCAAATAATTCTTTGTTTTCGAATGGGTAGTGCAATTGTGCATAAGGCATCGCTCCCGATTCAAACCAGCAGTCGAGTACTTCTGGAACGCGTCGATAGGTTCCAGGCTCGCCGGCAATTGTGAAAGTGAGATGATCGACGTACTCGCGGTGGAGATCGCTGACTTGCACTCCTGTGAGCGCCTGCAGTTCGGCAATCGAGCCAATGCAGTGAACTTTTTTAGTTTCGTCATTGATCCAAAGAGGAATTGGTGTGCCCCAAATACGATTGCGCGAGATGGCCCAATCGCGCGCGCCTTCGAGCCATTTACCAAAGCGACCTTCTTTGATGTGCGAAGGAGTCCAGTTAATTTGGGCATTCGATGCGAGCAAATCCGATTTGATGTCTTCTACTTTGACGTACCAAGAGGGGATCGATTTATAAATAAGCGGCGTATCGGATCGAGGGCAAAAAGGGTAGGAGTGGACGAGAACTGACTGTTCGTATAAAAGTCCTGCATCTTTGAGCGCCTTAATAATTTCTTTGTCCGCTTCTTTGACCTGCATTGATTTAAAGTCGCTCACTTCTAATGTAAATTTTCCTGCATCATCGACGGGACAAACGATAAAGTTTTTTCCCGCTTCTTTCATCACGCGATTATCGTCTTCCCCAAATGCAGGAGCGATGTGAACAATCCCGGTTCCGTCGGTCGTCGTCACATAACCATCGTTTAAAATTCTAAAAGCTCCATCGGTCGCGAGATGTTTAAAATAGGGAAAGAGTGGAATGTATTCGAGTCCTAAAAATTGCGATCCTTTACATTCTTCGATTATTTGTAGGTTTCTTTTTTTGCTATAAGCTTCGAAACGCTCTTTCGCGAGTACGAAAGTGATTTGTTTGTCGGCATCAAAAACTTTTACATAATCAATTTCAGGGCCCATACAGAGACCTAAATTCGACGGAAGTGTCCAAGGTGTCGTGGTCCAGGCAGCGATGAAGTAGTCGGCATTTTTTACTTTGAAAAGTACGGTGACTGCGGGATCTTGCACGTCTTGATAATTTGAACTGGCTTCAAAGTTAGAAAGAGCCGTTCCCAGCGCCGTCGAAAACGGTACGACTTTTGTTCCTTGATAGATAAGATTTTTATTCCACAATTCTTTAAGCACCCACCAAACGGATTCCATAAAACTTGGATCCATGGTTTTGTAGTCGTTTTCAAAATCGACCCAACGTCCAAGTCGCGACACTGTCTTTTCCCATTCGGATGTATAGCGGGAAACAATGCCGCGGCATTCGTCGTTGTAACCTTTCACGCCGAGCTTTAAAACTGCATCGTGAGCACTCATGCCGAGCTTTTTATCGATCTCGTGTTCGATGGGGAGCCCGTGGCAATCCCATCCAAATCTTCTTTCGACGTAGCGTCCTTTCATTGTGAAATAGCGCGGAACGATGTCCTTTAAGGTTCCAGCGAGCAAATGGCCGTGATGAGGAAGTCCCGTCGCAAAAGGAGGGCCATCGTAAAAAATGTAGGGGGCTTTGCTTCGTGTTTGATCCAAGCTTTTTTGAAAAATCTTTTTTTCTTGCCAGAATTTTAAAATAGAGTGTTCCATCTCTACAAAGGAAAATTGGTGTTGGTTTTCCGAGTCAATTGCTTCGGTATTTTGATTAGGTTGAGTTTCTTTCATGGAGGCTCTCCTAGGGCATTTTGTTTTAAGTTTTGGCTTTTAAAGATTCGTAAAAGACTATCATTTTAACTCTTAAATGAATAGTTTTCTTTATGAGAAATTACAATACAAGTACTGGTTCTTTTGCCTCATTTTTAAAGTCATTAATTCCGATGCGTAGCTAGAAACAATAATCCTTAATGATGTTTATTTGTGAATTTATGATGAAGACCAAGATTGGAAGATTTATTTATCCTATATTTATTTTAGCTTGCTGTTTTTGTCAGATGCAAATATCGCTTGCCGAATCGAACAATACGGGAAACTTCGAAAAAAAAAGCGAGATAGATTTTAATCAACACAATCTCTATCTCGATCAATTATCCTATCCTCGCTGGTTGAGTTTACATGGGAATAATAGTGGGGGCGAGGATTCTTCAATTGTTAAAAGAGAAGGGCGCATCAATGAAAAAATAGGAAAAATAATTCAATGTTACGGTGAATGTCGCGTGCAATCAGGCCCATCCTCATTTTTTCCGCGTGAGTTGTCGAGTTTATTTGAAGGTGATGAAGTTTTAACCAGCAAAAACGCTCATATTTGGATCTTTTTATTGGATGGAAGTTTGTTGAGAATTTTTCCACAAAGCTCTGTCTCCTTCAACGAAATAAATATAAGTCAGACTTCAATTGGTTTAAATTTGCGCTTAAACTATGGCTATGCATATTTTAAAGCTGCCGGTGAATTAAATAAAAATATTGCCAATGAAAATGAGGATGAAAAAGAGACCGATCAATTGTTCTTGCCTTTAAAATTACTAAAAACGACCCCAAGCGAAGCAAGTAATGCATCTGTTTGTCACCAGAGAAAAAAATCGCGACTTATCATTTCTACTCCCCAAGCTACTTTTTATGGGGATGAAGCTGAGTTTTTTTTAGCGACTGCACTTGGCGGCAAAACATATATTAAAAATAATCGCGATGGTCTGCAGTATATTTTACGTGGCTTTGAAAAATACGAATCAGGAACCATGCCACAGCAGCAGTGGCATGTCATAGATCATTTGGGGATGAGCTTTAAAGAACTGGAGAGAGCCTCTTTGCAGATCGCCTCCGAGTTTGTAGTGAAAAGAATAAAATCGATTGAAAAATTGCAAAAAAATTTTCTTACTCAGTCCCTGCCTTTATTTTGTCGCGATATTGTTTTTGACGTGGGAAAAGTAGCAAGCGGTTATAGAATTTGGAGCGATCGAGAATATTTAGAACGCGAAATTTTATTGTTGGATTATTATCGTAGGATCGAAACCACAAACTTGTATTCATTTAAAAATCTTAAGGAAAAAATGCTCAATGAGGGGAAGAAGTTCGATGTTTTAGAGTCGGATTTTTCTGGCCAGTATTTTAATCAAGCTTTGAATGCTTATTTTTATTCTCAAAAATAAAATTCGCGAGTATTTTATAACTTATACGGCTAAGGGTTCACTTTTAAAGTGAAGCTGAGTATACAAACTATTGATCATTTTGAATTTTCATTACATGAAAATTCAACTGTGTCGATTATAACAAAGAGAATTTTTATGGATAAAAAATATAAGTGTATTCTAGCTTCGCAAAGCCCAAGGCGAAAAGAACTGATGTCTTGGTTAAACATACCATTCGAAGTGATTGTTTCTCATGCTGAAGAAGAAAGTTCGCAAACAGATCCCAGCTTATTTGCTCGAGAGATAGCGCAACTTAAAGCCGATGCAGTTGCCATGAGATGCGATAAAAATGCTTTTGTAATTTCATCGGATACGATCGTTGTTTTAGGTCAGAAAATTTATGGTAAACCCCGTGATACAGACGATGCTAGGAAAATATTAAGTGAGTTATCAAATCAAACTCACGAAGTGATTACTGCCGTTTGTTTCCAATATTACGTTCAAGATAAAAAAGTTCAATTGCATTTTTTCGACAGTACTAAAGTGACTTTTAGTCATATTGATCCAGTGCTGATGGAAAATTACCTCCTCACAAAAGACTCACTAGATAAAGCTGGAGCTTATGGCATTCAAGGTCCAAGTTTAACTTTTATTAAGCACCTCGATGGTAGCTATTCAAACGTCGTTGGATTTCCACTGGATAAAATAGTGAATGAGTTAAAAAAAATCTTTGGCGAAAATTGGCAAAAATGTTTTGTCTAAAAAATCAATTGAGTTTCTTGGCATGTCGGAAGTAAAACCTTGGTTAAATTTTTTTATAAAAAATAAAAAGAATTTTCAGATTGAGAGAAAAGAGAGAGACTTTTTAATTTGTTTGTTAACTCTTAAGGTAAAAACAAAAGCCTCCACTACATGTTGGGATGATTCAACTGCTCTCTCCCTGCGAGTTCATGCAGAACCAGTAGATGGAAAGGCAAATGCGGAAATCGTCGCATTTTTAGCAAGATTTTTTTGTACCGCTAAAAAGTATGTTGAAATTGACAAAGGCGAAAAGAGCTCACAAAAAAAAATTCGAATCGTCTTATGGACCAATGACCTCAGTTCTCTTGAAAAAGCATTGTTAGAAAAAAATCTCTAAGCTAGGCTTTTCCCTTGGATGATTTAAGCTTTAAGCCTTGTGAACGTTTAATAGAGGCTTGGGGCTTAAGGCTCGAACTCTTGGTTAATTTTTTCTTGGGCAAAAATGAGTTTGGCTTGTTGGTAATAATTGTTTTAGTTAATAGTTTTAATTCTTGATTTTCAGTCGTCATAAATTCCTCTTTGTTAATAAGTTGGCCAATAGTTGTTTGTAGTTCACACAACTATTAACAAAGAATTTATGCTCTTGGAGGGCATTCTTTGCAGGAAGTTGTGAGAAACTAATGTGTTAAATTAGTCTTCAATACATTCTCCTTCGAAAGTAAATGTTAACCGACAGGATTGGTCTCCTTTTCGGTAAAATTTATTATTTCTTAATTGATATTATCATTTTTTGTGAAAAGTTGAAAGCCTAGTGCTCACTTAGGCAGAAATGTGCCAAAGGCAACTTATTAAAAGAGTAAATATTTCCACCGGGATCGAATTTTCAGTACTTTGGCCTGGCCCAAGTATAATGACTTGTAGAGACTGATTAATTTTTAGACAACTCACTTATTATCCCAAAGATCCTAAGAAAAATAACCGAAACGAATGACGGTAAGATAGGGGGAAATATGTACTTAAGTTCAATATTGTTATTGCATATTCTTTTTTTTACATATGCTCCTTCGATATATGCATCAAGTAACAGTTTGAAAAAAACAGCTCAATTTGTTAATGAGTCCTTTGATTTAATAAGTCATACAGGATCTCTTCCTCCAGCGACTTGTCAAATAAATACAAATGAATTTTCAATCAGTGATATAACTGATGAAGAGTTAAATGGATGCATCAAAGAAATATGCTCATCTTCTCTATCTAATCAACAACTAGAAAAAGCAATACTAGAAAAAGAATTATCAAGTAAGGAGAAAAATTGGATTGAAAAAGTATCAAGAGATTTGGATCGTATTCGTCCATTAATCGATGATAGCTATAAAAAATACACTGCACATTTGAAGTTAATATTATCTTCTGTTTATGAATCTAAAAGGGAAATAATTGAAAATTCACTTAAAGAACAAACTGATTTAAATTGGGAGAAGAGTAAGAAATCCTTGATTGATAATTTATCTAAAACTTTACGTCTTTTTCCTTCTCAAGAAGACTTAGAACGAACAAACTCTATTTTATCTGAAAGACAGGCATATGTTAGAGACTATTATTTAGAAAAATTGCCAAAAACTAGTCGAGAAAAGTTCTATGGTTGTTTTAATTCTTTTTTTAAAGCGCGTTTAAGTTTAGACAGCCCAATAGAAACAATTTATGAAAATGAGCTTAAGAAAATCAGTGAGAAAAATTTCTATAGATCTGCATTTACTTCTGCAATATCCTCCATAATGTTGAACGATGTCCCAGATCCTTACGCTTCATTTGCCGATTATTTCCTCAGAAAGATGCCTGCTTCTTATAGAATTAAAGATAGAGTGGATATTGATGAACAATATATAAATTTATCTTGGATTACGATGAAAAGAGCAACCACGGAAGTGATTGATCATGAGTTAGGTCACATTGCTAGTTATTGCGCACCAGGGTTGATGAATATGGATTGTTTAGATGAGCTTCACAAAAAAGATCCTAATTCACAGGTAAAGGCTGATTATGCAGATGAAGATTTTGCGGATGAAACGTCTATTTTGTCTAATAAAAACTTAGGATGTAATTTATTAGATTCTGACAAAATAAGAATGAGTTCTTTATACACTCACATTAACCACCATTCATCTGACTTGTTCAGAATACTGCGCATAGAACTAAGACAGAAAATGAAGCTTCCGGAAAGTTGTGCAAAATTTAGAAATATAACTTCCGCAAAATCTTGTATTAGTAATTAAAACTTTAGGTTTACGTCCTGATGGAACATTAGATTATGACTTGCTTTACCGATGTGTAAATAATTCTGAGCAAGCAACATCACTTTATTACGGGTACAACATAGGACGCCTGCAAATTGAATCTTAAAAGAACAGCTAGGGATATCTCAGATATTGCTAAGCCAAAAGAAGTTTCAGATTCAGCGAGTTCTGGCGTTCAGAAATGGAGGGTTTTATGGGTGTACCTAAATCAATTAGATTACGAGAAGAGTTAGAAGAAAAAATTGAGTCTTACATGGAAATGAACGGAATTAAATTTACTGAGCTATTAAATAATGCTTTAGAAAAGTATATTTCTGAACCGCAAACAATTACTTTAAAACCAATCGACTCAAAAGACTTTATGGAGCTTGCGAAGAATGCCACTAAAAAGCATCGCCACGCTCTTAATAAATTAAAATAGGAACTAAGAACGATTATGATAAATTTTGTTGTTCATGTTCCATCTGCACATGATGTATTAAATTATAACGAATACATTTGTCGCGAAGATGGAAATCCATTTATTGCTACGATATTGGCAAAGTCGAATCAGCTATTCACTCTGCTTTCTATCCTGGCTCTACTCCCTTTGTTCATGGTGAAATCGCCAAGATGGCCGGTGCTTTATGCTTTTATCTATTAAAGGCCCATGCCTTCATGGACGGAAATAAAAGAACTGCAACAGTTGTTGCCATCGTGTTTATGAATAAACATGGATGGACTTTAAATTGCCCTTTTAATGAAGATGATGATTCAAATGCACTCGCTGATATAATTGATGCCTGTGCCGCAAGCAAAATTTCCAAAGAAGAATTGATTCAGTGGTTTGATACCCATAAAGTATTGACCGAAGAATAATTTAATATGTTCATAACTTTGTTTAACGTGTTGAAAAATCGAAAAACGAAGTAAAAACAATCAAAACAAGTAATATAATCATTACTCATATAGCCAATCATTCAACTCACGCCTCTATATCATTTTAGTGTATCCATTTAAAAATCCAATCGTAATTAAAAATCGTCATTATTTTGAGCTTAACAGGGCACTTCCCATGAGATTCTTTTAATTCGCAAATACAGCGTGAACAAATCCGAGCTTTATTCTCTTCATCCTTTTTTAAATGAACTTCGATAAAGCCTTTTTTAGGATATTCTTTGACATCAATTATTTGAAAACCGGGAATGTGTTTTGATAAAAAACGTGGTATTTTATACATAGGTCTTCCTTGGCAAAGTTAATAATAGTTTGTAGTAAAATCATTATAACTTATGAAGAAAAGCCTATTTTTTTTAATCAGGTACCAACTTTTTTGATAAAGATTCCACCCAAATTTAATTCGGGGGCAGAGTTGATGGGGATAAATTTCTATGCTGAAGTTGCAAGCATTTTTATGAAGAGAATTTTTGTGCAATTGATAATGTGTTCGATGTTGTTGATATTTAACTTTTGGAATTCTCAACTTGAGGCGAGAGTCATTTCCAATTTTCTAACCGAAAGACATCAGTTGGGCGATAATTTAAATCTTAATTGGGAAAATAGTAGAAAAAAAAATTTGCAAGATTTTAGTCTACATACGGAAAGTGAAATTTTTTATTTGGATTATTTTTTGAATCATCATTTGTCGAATAATGCTTATTGCTCGGATGATTTTTTTAAAAAAAATGCCAATTATATGTATGAAGTTTGGAATGGGTTGGAAATAAGCATAATTTTTTCTTACCTAAAATATTTTTACGAACTGGAGCAAACTCTACCTACGGGAAGTACTACTTGCCAAAATAGTTATCTTAAAACGATTAAACTCGACGAGCTTAAATCCAATTGGCATCGGGAGTATTATCGAGCAATCCTCAATGACCAAATAGAAAAAAGCACTAAAGTTGAAAGACTCTCAAAAAATAATTTAAAATTTTGGATAGATTTAGTATTGAAAAGTAAAACCAAGTCTAAGCAACCCGCAATCTTAGAGTTACAATTGCTCGAAGATTTGAACCGCAATCCCAAAATGGGCCAATCAAGTGTGTTAGATATTATAACTGAGGCTTTAGAAAGCAAATGTAAGCAGGCTCAAAATTATTTAGTACAATTATTAAAAAATGAAAATAGTTCGAATCATTTAATTAATAGCCCTTTCTTTCAAAGTCTGGTGAATAAATATAATTTTTATCCCAATGAAATATCAAATCCAGCTATGCAAGCATGTTTATTAAAAGAAAAAAAATATTTATTAAGTAGTAGCAATCAAGGCAATTTATTCACTATTCGCGATCAGGTCTTACATCAGTTGTTATTACAAAATCAAAGGGAAGCTAGGGGAGGCGAGGCTGGCGCTTACTTTTCTTATGGACGGAGAGTTTATTATATTGCCAAAGGAATAATGCCCGAAAAACTTAAAATAGATGCAGTTTTAAAGGAAAATGAAAAAAATGTCTTAGCTCAAGCAACTGTTCCTAAGATTGTATTAAATGAAGAAAATAAAACAGTAATTAATAAGGAACTCGCACCAGAAACTAAAAAGAGCGAACTAAATGAATCTTTAGAAATTTGGATTTCTGAGTTTGAATTAAAAAGAAAACAATTAATTGAGGGGAAAAGTGAGAAAGTGGCGATTGATATGGAAAAATTAGATAACGATTTTGAGTTTTCGGCTGAGCAAATTATAGAGAATGAAAAGATTTATCAAAAATTTAACACGCAAAAGGTGATTAAGTCGATGTTCGAAAATGAAGATTTTGGGAAGAAGAATGCTCCCCTTAAACTTTCCCATTTGAAATTTTTAATCGATACAGAAAATCATCAAGCTCTATATAATATCATCCACATTTTGGGCGATCATTTTTACGTCATCAATGATTTTGAAAAAATAAAGGAACCGGTGCTGCTTGAAATGATAAATAAGGCAAAAAAAGAACGGAGTTGGTTTTTTAATCTAATAAAATAAGGTTTTTTTAACTTAAAATACTTGCCGTGCAATTTTAAAGTTGAACTTAAAATTGCACGATATGTGTTAAGTTTATGAAATAAAGAGAAAAATTGAAGATCAAATGAGAAAAAATAAAATCCCAATCTCATCTTATTTACAGCGGTGAAGTTGAATTAAGTAGAAGCGATGCCGAGGTAAAAAATTTCAAAAGTATGGAGAAGATTTCTCTGATATAAAAAAAGGGCACCGCGAGGGTGCCCACGTTTGTTAAAAGTCAGGTACATTTACTTTGGAAAATGTTGCCCGATGATGGATCTAATTTCATTAATTTCACTTTCGGGCATTTTGGATTCAACAGCAATTGTTAGTTCTTCGATTGGTTGGTCGAGATAAGTCTTAAGTTCACTTGCTCGCTCCATTAAGAGTTTCTTGTTTGCTTTGATTTGATCTTTAACTAGAGCATCTCTTGTATCAATTTTTTGATTTGTTTTTAAATCAAGTTCCATAAGGGTATTATTTAGCTCAATAATTTTAGCAGCGATAAGATTTAAATCAGATTTAGCCTTAAGGGCGTTGATAATGGATTCAGCGTAAGCGGAGTGTTTAGAAAAATCGCCTTTTAATAGATCGAAGTAAAGCTCCACTAGTGAAACTTTTTCTGCTTTAGATTCTTTAAGTTCTAGGAGTGGTTTGATGCTTTCTGTTTCGAGAGATTGAATGATAGCTTTGTAAATCTCTTTGCGACTCTCTTCACTTACTAAGTCTTTTAAAGATTGTAGTGCCGTTGGTTCTTTAGCATTAAGTTCTTCGATGATCGTTCTCGATAGCATATAGACATCTTTTGCCGCAAGCTCAACTTCTTTTCCAGTTGGAGAGACGTATTTAATATCTTTAAAGAATTTTTTGTAAGCTTCATTTCCTTCAGAGAAATGGCTTCTGGCAGTTTCAATGATAAATTCTCTGTTGTCTGAAAGTAATTGATTCCAAAAACTCTCTTGATCATTTTGAATAGCTTCAATTTTAAGTGCGAATTTTTGGTTTTTTACTGTGTTAAGCATTAAATTGTTAAGTTTGTCTTTGATATTCTTAAAGTAATCGTAACTTTGAGAGTAGTGAAGCATCGATAAGTGAAAGTCTGATTTTATTTGCTTTCCTTTTGAGAGGATGGTCTTAAGAACTTTTTTGAAGTCTTGAGTTCCATCTGCATTTCGATCTGCAATTATTTTTCCCGTGATATCTTTTAAGTTTAACAGGAGTCTAAACATATGCATGGTGGCAATTTTAAATTGGATATAATCTTTTTTGGTAAATTTAGAGCTATTTTTTTCTAAGTTGAGTAGAGACTGTAAAAAATTTTGTGTTTGATTCCTGATTGATCAGGTTGGCTTTAGTTTTTTGCCAAAGCCTTTTTAATTTTATTTTTATCATTCGTCAAATTTCTAATTTTAATCTATCTTCAAAATG
>Ga0255184_1000013_pt1 | contig 129973 bp, 135 predicted proteins | sample Miss_Cont_RepA_0_FD_189954 | JGI IMG/M metagenome (GOLD analysis project Ga0255184, IMG submission 189954) | Freshwater microbial communities from Mississippi River, Louisiana, United States - Miss_Cont_RepA_0h | ecosystem: Environmental > Aquatic > Freshwater > River | place: USA: Louisiana...
TGGGAGTCGGGAAATAGTCAATGCATGTGCTTTAGGGAATTTACTAAAAGGCGATGATTCGACCATTGTGGTGGGCGACTATGTCGAAATTGAAGATGGAAAAATTATTAAAGTTGAGGAGAGATCCAACGAAATTTTTCGCTTGATTGTCCGCGAGCAAAAGAAAAAAGTATCGGCATCTAATATCGATGTCATGGTCATCTTAGTCAGTGTCTCTAAGCCAGAGTACAAGCGAGGGATCGTCGATCGATTCTTGGTGCGAGCTCATCAATGGAATATTCATCCTGTAGTTGTCTTTAATAAAATGGATCAATTTGAAGAGAGTGCCTTTGATTTAAAATTTGAAGTCGATCGCTTGCAAAATTTAAATATTGAGTGCTTTGAAATTTCTGCCAAAGATGCAAATTATCAAAACCGGTTTTCTCATTTAGGTTTAAAAGGTTTGAGCGACTTAAAAAGCAAATTAGAAAAAAGCACCGCGATTTTTTTAGGTCAATCTGGAGTTGGCAAGTCAAAAACCATATCTCTTTTAACCGAAGGAAAAGTAGAATTACTCTCGCGCGAAGTCGGCAAAGTAGGAAAGGGGACACACACCACGACTTGGAGTGAACTCATTATATCGGATCATTTTACTTTGATCGACTCGCCCGGGATTCGCTCTTTCGGTCTGGAAGATTTGCTGATTGAAGATTTACTTTCATATCATCCCGATTTGGAAGTCGTGGCAACTCGCTGCAAGTTTAGAAATTGTGAACATTCGCCCGATTCCAAGGGGTGTGCCTTTGTATCTATGTGGAATTCAGAAGATTACAATGACCAACTAATTCTCTCGAGATTAGAATCCTATTTAAGGTTAGTGGAAGAAATTTCTAGGACTCCAACCTACCTCAAAAAGTAATACAATATTCCGATAGGTGCTTTATAAATCATCGGGAGTTGAGAGCATGTCGGAATTCAAAGTTTTAGATTTTAACAAGAAGAAAGCGGAAACAATCGAACAAAAGCGCCGCGCTTTTAATCGCATTGTTTTAAATAATTTTTTAGGCGCCTACACTGAAATTAACGACAATGGGGCCATTTACCCGGTGACTTTAGTCGATGTAGCGGGCGACGGATGTGCATTTTCTACGCCGTGGAATCCGACTAAAGATAAAAAATTAACTTCAGGTCACGAAGTGCAAATGAGAATGTATTTTACGAAAGGATCCTACATTCCTGTGACTTTAATCGTTCGTCACTGCAAAGAAATTTTAGGCGACGATGGAATGACTTATCTTCAATACGGTTGCGAGTTCGACAAGAGCACACCGAGCTTTGAAGCCATGGGTTCATTTATTGATTTTTTATATAAATTTGCCGAGCACTCGGTCATCGACCGCGGCGATACAAAAGTCTTCTTTAAATAGTACTCCCGTCTAGTTTTAACCCAGAAAAAGTTATGATAAGGTACTTTCTCGAATGAGGAAGTATCATGAAAATTGCTGTTTTAAGTCATCGGGCCCATGCATCTCGCTTTATAAAACACTTTGCCACTTTAGGAGCAGAAATTGTCGTATTTTATCGCGACGATCTCGATTCTTTGTTGCAAGAAATTCAAGACAGTCAAATACAAGATAGTCAAATACAAACAATAAGTTTTGTGAAGGCCCATGTGATAAGGGTGCATAAAAGATTTTTAAATCCACTGGAAACAATAAAAAATCACACTCGCTTTTTAGATTTATTTCGCGTGGTCTATTGTCTCGATCCCAAAGAAAATATTTTAAAGCAAATGGAAGAAAACCCAGAGGCGTTTTCAAAACTTGGACCAGAGGTGATTGAGTCTCTCGCCACAGAAGTGGAGTCCTATAAAGATTTCGATGTCGTGGTAAATTTTGATCTCTTCTCTATGGATAAAAATGAAGTGAGATTTAATCACTTGGGGCCAGGGGGAGTGGCGGCCGTTAATGAACTTAAATTTGCCGCTTCTTTTAAAGGTAATCTTGAAAATGATTCCTTTGCCAATCATCAAACGCTTTTCATTTCGGGAAGTGAATTTGGTAATAAGCCTGTGCTCCATCAATTGTTTGAAATGTGGAAGTGGCACCCGCATTTAAAGTTTATATGGCAGTTAAGCGAGGCATTGGAAGATCTAACTTTGACCCCTGCGGACCAGGTTGCTCTAGAGCAATTTAAATTAAATGATAATGCACTTATTGCTCAGTTTGAAAAAGATCTGCATGAATTTCGCTCGCAGCCCGATTATATTCAAGCCAAGCTCGTCAGACCGCAGGAGCCGAGCCCCATTTTAACCATCTATGCCGGATTTGAAGTGAGCAACCTCGATAAACTTTTAGATCAAGCTCAATATTTTGCAACTTTAGAGTGCCCAAGTTTTAGAAAAAATGTTTATTCTTTTGATTTAAAAACAGTTGCCTGCGATGGGATCTTGATATTTAAAAATAACAATACATATGAGATTGATGGAATATTCTGGTGCCCACCAAAGGAATTGGGTCTGTTTCATTTTGATATTGATTCTGGAGAGGATTTTCATTTAAGAGTCGAAAGTGAATTGATGAATTTTTTTTCAGCGAGCGATGATCATGAAAATGTTTAGTCATAAGTGTTTGTTATTTTTTATTTTGTTTCATTTATTATCTTGTTCATCTTATTACCGTAATACTTACCGTAAAACTAATCGCGATTTTCACCAGGCTCAATTAAGCTTGGCCCCCTACTTAGATGATCAGTCATTAGATGTAAGTCTCAGTGAGCTTAATATTTATTGTCCTGTCAAAAATGACTTGCAGTATATCGATTTCGATCAAGTGGGGAAAAAATATTATTTAAACCCGCTCGATCTAAGAATTTTTCAATGGGTTTTCAACACGCAAATATCATTAGAAAGCACAATAGAAAGCTCAAACAAAATAAAGGTGATTCAATCCTTAAGTGATCGAGATAAAGAATTAGTTTTTTACGATAGCTTAGAAAAAGTAAAAAGTAAGTTGGATGGATTTAAATTACCCAATCATCATCGCGTGATCTTAGTATGGATTGACCCCTTGCTCGCGCAGAAAAATGTGGCATCGGAAATTGAAAAAATGCTTAAGTCCGATCGCTTTCAAAAGAGTGAACCTATTTTATTGTCGGCCTGTATGAAGGGAAATGATGTTTTAGAAAAGTTTCATCAACTAAATCACGCCATTTTTTCTGCCGAGCTCATGAGTCGATTTGTGCCACAGGCTTATGGCGAACAAAAAAATAATCGCTTGATATTTAATCTAGATATTTTGCTTAAAGATAAGGCAAAAGTAGAACTGATGGTGCCAAAATTTTTTAAAAATAAAGAAGAATTTATAAAAACTATTTTTAAAGGTGAATATAGTTTTATTTATTATTAATACTTACAAAGGAGTACTCATGTTTGGAATTGGAGAAGTGAAGAAATCAGAATACAAAGAAAGCTTAAATGAAAATGCTACGCTTAAAGCCAAGTTTGAAACAAGCTTAGGTGAGTTTGAAATTGAATTATTTCATAAAGACTGTCCTGAAACCGTGTGGAATTTTGTGAATTTAGCTGAAGGGCGACAAGATACAAAGAAGAAAGGTCCTTACTACGATGGACTTATTTTTCACCGAATTATTGATGGATTTATGATTCAAGGCGGATGCCCCGATGGGACAGGCCGAGGCGGACCAGGCTATCGTTTTCAAGATGAATGCCGTGCCCATCTCAAACACAACGAGGCTGGAGTATTGTCTATGGCCAATGCAGGCCCTGGAACAAATGGATCACAATTTTTTATCACTCTAGTTCCAACTCCACATCTCGATGGACGCCACACAGTCTTTGGAAAAGTCGTGAGCGGCTTAGATATAGTTAAAAAGATCGGAAAGGTTTCCACTGGTCAATGGGATCGTCCAGTTGAAGATGTGAGCATATTAAAATGTACCATCCTTAGACAATAGTTAATGAATGGGCGAACTAGCTAAATAAATTTGCACTTTTTAAAAAAGCATTGAACAATAGAGTTATCGTTTTTTTTATTTCATTAATTTTCAAGGAGAGAAAAATGAAAAAAACTATTGCTTCAATGCTTTTGGTTACTTCGAGCTTAGCTTTTGCTGGCGACCACACTTTAAATCTTGTAGGGAGATTTGGTTTTGAAAATGCAAATCGCGACTCTGCAAAGTCTGGAATGAGCGACTCAACCATGATTAGAGGTGACTGGGCGAGAGCCTATTTTGCTGGAAAGTTAAACGCGACGACAAAGTACGCGATGACTTTAAACTTTCTAGATACAAGCACGCCTGTAGCCACTAAAGATAGAGTACCTGCATTAGTAGATGAACTTTATATTAAAAAATCATTGATGGGCTTTGATTTAACTCTTGGTAAACAAGCGACTTTATTTGGTGGAGTTGATACTCAAAGAACGGGCGCCGATCAATATGTAAAATCACTTTTTTGGACTGCAGCTGACGCACTTGGAAGTCAAATGGGTGTAGGTCTGTCGAGAGAAATCATGGGGCATACGCTTTCTGTTGAAGCATTTAACGGAAACTCAGATCGAGTAACTGGATCTATGTCTGCTCAATCAAAAATGGGTTATGCTGCACAATTAAATGCAGATTTTATGACCGGCTTAGTAAAGTCTACTCTAGGCTATACCAGCAAAAAAACTGTAAGAGCTGAAGGACCAGATAACTATTTAGGATTTGGAGTTCAATTTAACCCAGCAGTAGTTTCTGTAGAATTAGACTACGGAGTTAAAACTCAAGTAAAAGCAGGAACTGCAAAGCAAGATAAAAAAGAAACAACTCTGGCCGCGATGTTTTCTTATACAGGTGATGAAAACTTTAGACCATTTGTAAAATATGTAAAAGATGAAGATAAAACATCTGCAACTGGAACAAAAGTTCAAGACATCGATCGTTTAGCTTTAGGTCTTGAATATAAAGAATCTAAAACAGATGCAACTCGCTACCATGCAGTTGTTTCTCAAGAAACTTATAAGCCAGTTTCTGGTAACAAGTATTCAGTTAAGACTGTTATGCTTGGAGCGAAATTTGATGTAGCTGTCTTTTAATTAGCTATGCATTAAACATTGTATTTTGGGGCCAAGTTGATCTTGGCCCTTTTTTTTAAATACCAAACTCTACTTTGTCGATCATTAGTTGGATACTTTCACTGCCATTAAATCGATTAATTGATAGTGAGCAAATAAGCTCTAGAGACGATGCATCATGCAGCTTAGAATGGTCTTTTTGTTGAAGGGAATAAATTTCGTGGGGGCTTAAGAGTTTTGGTTTGCCAATATAGTTAAAACTTATTCCTTTCATTTTTACTTTTTGTACACTGAAGTTCCAGCGTACGTGACTCTCTTTTAAAATATCGAAAGAATCCAATTTTAAATTTTTAATTTTAAAAAGTGGTTTTTCATGGCCCATGCCAAAGGGGCCTAAGGCGTCGAGTTCTCTTAAAAGCTTTGGAGTAATTTCGTGGGGAAAAAGTTCTATATCGTAAAAATCTTCTCGCTTGCGAATGATTTCAGGAATAGTGGCGAGTTCGCGGTTTAATTCTGCAACTAATAATGGAAGATTGGTTTTTGGCATGCTTAAGCCAGCTGCGGCCTTGTGGCCTCCAAATTTTAGAAATAAATGCTCGGACTTTTTAAGTAAGTTAAAGATGTCGAGACTTCCCGCACTGCGCACGGATGCTTTGATAATGCCTTCGTGCTCGGAGTCGGTAAACACTACGGCCGGAACTTTAAAGCTCTCAACTAATTTTGAAGCGACAATGCCTATGACTCCTTCGTGCCAATGCGGTTGATAGACGATGGAGATAGTGTGTTCATTTTCATTTTTAAGTTCTGCAATTTGCGATTCCACCAAATCTAAAGCTTCATCGAAAACTTGTTTTTGAATTAGTTTTCTTTCGTTGTTACAACTGACCAAATGATCGTAGTAAAATCGCGCTTCATCTAAATTGTCAGTCGTTAAAAGTTTGAGTGCCATTTCGGGATGATCGAGTCGCCCTTTAGAATTGATTAATGGGCCGATGGAAAAAGCCAATTTATCGGAGGGAATAAAGGGAGCTTTAAGTTCTTCCTGGGTGAAAAAAGCGCGAATCCCGGGAAATTTTGTTTCTTTGATACTTTTTAAACCGTGACGGACGAGTCTTAAGTTAATCGAATTTAAATGAGCGAGATCGCAAATGGTTCCGATGGCCACAAATTCTAAGAGCGGATACAACGTTGGCATCTCGATCTTTTTTTTCGCCAATTCATTTTTTATTTCGACACAAATATAAAAAGCGACCCCCACTCCAGCGAGTGCTTTAAATTCTTCGTGCAGTTCTGGCGACTCGTCTCGGCGATTGGGATTAACAACGGCATAGGCATCGGGCATTTTGACTGCTGCATCTTTATGGTGATCAGTAATGATGAGATCCAGGCCTTTTGCCTTGGCATAATCAGCTGCTTCAACGTTTGTAATTCCACAATCGACAGTGATCATTAAATCAATATTCATTTGCAGGGCTTGATCGATGCTACTGACATGCAGGCCGTAACCTTCGACAAATCTCGACGGTTGAATCAAGGTGACTTCCGTCTTAAGCATTTTAAAAAAATGGAAAAAGAGAGCGCAAGAAGTTGTTCCATCCACATCGTAATCACCATAGATGGCAATTTTTTTATGATGAGTCATAGCATCGATTATTTTTAAAGCGGCTTTATTTAAATCATTTAGGTGACGATGATCGGGGATCGATTTTAAATCCCAAGAAAAAAGTTGCGAGCTTTTATCTGCACCTAAATTTCGTTTTTCTAAAAGTCTTATAATGGCTGGATGTAAATCGTTCATCAAAAAACATTAACAGATAGAGAAAGTGTCGACTAGGAAAGAATAGGGACTTTTACCAAATCACCATCAATCCTCGGATTAAATCTTCTTCGTGGATCTCTTCTGCGTGACTGAAAAGATGTTTATAGTCCCGAGAATCTTTAGAATGGATTTTAGAAAAATAATTAAGGGGTAAAAATGATTTATTGCACTTGGCACATTTGTCAATTTCTGTTGGGGTCTCGCTTAAATGGCCGCAGTCGTGACACTTTTTGATGATTGATTTTTTATTTGTTTGAGCAATATTTTTTTCACCTTTCATAAAAAATCCTTTGATAATTCCTTCATCTTTTTGTTTATCGGTCGAGCACCAATAATTGATGAGGAATAAATTGCCCATTTTCTTAAAATTGAGATTTACCCGTGAAAAAAACTCGGAAAAAAAAAGATGTTCATATTACAGAGTGATATAGCTTAGAGTGAAGTAAATTTAAGGAGGCTAGAGCATCATGCATTAATTTTTCAAGATAATGATCATTTAATTTACTTATATACACTTTAGATATTTTTAAGTTGAGAAGAAAGCATAAAATTTCGATATGATTTCGATATGAATTTGTTTGCAAGATATTTTAGGAGTTTTTCTTATGAAAAGATCGTGGGCACTTTTGAAATGGCCTCTTAGATATAAGCTTGGAATAATTAATTTATCCATGATGATGTTGCTATCCTTGGGGATTGCCATCATTTTTCAATTAATAATTTCAGATTTTTATAAAATAACTCATCGTAGCTTTGAAAGCCAACTGCACTTATTACAATATTCAATTACAGCGCAGTTTTTTGAGAGATATGGCGATGTACAAGCCTTTGCTAATAATAGAGTCGTGCAAGAACTAGACAAAGAGAATTTAGAAGGAACTTTAAATCAGTGGGTGCGTCTTTATGGAATTTATGATCTCATAATTGTCACCGACATAAATGGAAATCTCGTTAAGAGTAGTAGTCTCGACTATCAAGGTCGTCAAATTAAACATCTGGATAAATTGCCTAAAAACTTTTCTCAAGAATTGTGGTTTAAGAATGCAATAAATGAAAAATTTACTAACGATCATAAAAATAAGATCACTGGAAGTTTTGTCGAGGATCCAGCCTATGACAGCATTGTTAGTTTGGCATTCGGCCAAGAATCTTTTGGTTCTGGTTTTTCGACAATAATTAAAAATGCTAAAGGTGAAAAAGTGGGAGTCATTTCTAATCGAGCCTCACATCGCTGGTTTTCACAAGAATTTGTTAATGTTTTCCAAAGCATTAAAAGCGAGAGACCTACTAACGCGGAGTTTGCCCTCATAGATAAAAATGGACTACTACTTTTTGATTATGATCCAATGGGAAGAAAGAACAATGAAGTTGTTACTGATTTAAGTGTTTTTGGAAAACTCAATTTAGTTGAAGCAAAAGTTGAATCTGCTATACGTGTAGTTAAAGGCATGAGTGGATTTACGATTTCAAAACATTCAAGAAAAAAAATTGATAAATTAACGGCTTATACTCCCATTAAAGGCAACAAGATGACAGAGAATCTTGGTTGGTCTGTCCTTATGAGTGATGATATTGACTTGGTTTATAGTGATATCCTCAAAGGTCAAAAAGAATTTTATCTATTTTTTGTTATTTGCATTTTGACACTTACATTAGTTAGTTTTTACATTTTTAAGAAGTTATCTTTGAATTTAGAAAAAATTAACCATGGTATTGAGACTTCAGATAAAGTTGTAAAAAAAGAAGTGCAAGAAATTGGTCGAGAGCTAGATCACCTACTTAGAGACATTTCGAAAAGCGTAACAGCCGTTGAGCAAACAGCCGTTGCTTCAACACAAATAAAAGAAGTCTCTGAAAGTGCAAGTCGATTTGCCAAAGAATCCTATCGTGAAAGTGAGGTTATGCTCAAGCTATCCGAAGAGGGAGGCACGACTGTTCAGAAACTAACTACATCAATGGATGAAATTAGATTATCTAACGATCAAATGCTCAATCAAGTAGAAAGCAATAATGGCGAGCTAGAAAAAATACTCGCCCTCATTGAAGAAATTGGTACGAAGACTAAAGTGATAGATGAAATTGTATTTCAAACAAAATTGCTTTCATTTAATGCCTCAGTAGAGGCAGCGCGAGCTGGAGAGAGTGGGAAGGGATTCGCAGTAGTCGCTGATGAAGTTGGAAAATTGGCCAGCTTGTCAGGGCGACAATCACAAGAAATTGCCGAGCTTCTTCGTAGCAGGATAGAGATGATTAAAATAATAATAATTAACAATAAATCCAATACTCAAAAGATTATTGATGAATCTAAAACGAAGCTAAGCCAAGGAGAAAAATCATCTAAAGACTGTGAAGTTATTTTTGAAAAGATCTATCGTCAATGTGAAGCCGTACTTGATAAATCTCATTCAATATTAAAGTCTGAAGAAGAGCAACAAACTGGGATCGTTCAAATAGCCAACGCCATGTCGATGCTGGAGAACTCGATTCTTGAAACCAGTCAAATAGCAGAAAAATCACATCATTCTTCAATGATTATATTGAAGCACCTCAATGATTTAGAGGGCGAATTGCATCAGCTTGATCACATTGTGCGCGGGGCAAGTTAAACTTCTTATAAGTGTTTTATCCAAAAGTTTAGAATTTAAATATATTTTTTAATTCTTCATCCGGTTTGCGGTGTCCCGCTCGGTAGTCGAGGACTTTTCTTCGCAAAGGATTCGTAAAATAAGATAAATGTAAAATAACCCCGAACGAATCCGACAATTCCATTTTATTAATGATAAAACCTTTTTTTAGTTTTGGGATAAGCACGGCATTATTGGTTGCACAGTGAGTACCATAAATAATTTGAAAGCCCTTATCACTCGCAAAACGAATGACTTCATCGAGTAACATAGAGTATAGGCCCTTTTTTTGAAAACTCTCATCGACAGCGGAACATATGACATAGAAGCTCTCTTCGCTTTCCTGCACACCAAATGAAAAACCGACAAATTGATCATCTTTTGTAAAAAGACCCAGATGCAAATAGAGTTTATGCTGGAAGGTCTGACCAAGGGATTTCATTTTTTCTTTTTCCACTTCATCGTAATGAGCATCGGCAAAAAAGACATGATCGCGACTAAAGGTTTTTTTATAAAGTGCTCCAAAAAGCGGAAAAAAATCTTGGGGACTCATGTGTTTTATAATGAATTGGTCGTGATTTTGTTTCATTTCTTTTCCTGTGAAGTGATTTTATTTTTTTATAACTAGTTCTGTAGATGCATTTTTATAGACTTGAAAATAAAATCATTTCACAGAAAAATCGCTTAAGGCAAGTGCTTTTTAAGGTTGATCGGGCTAAAAAAATTCTCGCACCAATTGTGGCAATTTTAAAGTTTGCCCTTCTTGCTCTTGGCGAAAATCAAAGCCCCTTATACCAAAGACATTATTAATATTGTTTGGGCTCGAGGAAGTAGTCGAAGCAAGGGAAGAAGTAACTTGCTCACTTGGATTAAAATTCTTATTTACTTCTTGATTACTGGACTGATGACTGAGCTGATGACTGAGCTGATGACTGAGCTGATGACTGAGCTGATGACTAAAGTCTGTAGAATATTGTAATTCAGAGCGCTTGTTTTGTTGAGCGTAATAATAGTTGCGGTAAAAAGCCAACTCGGGATTTAGATCTTCGGCAAATGATCCACGATTTGCTTCATAAGTTCTGACCTGCGTGGGAGCATTAAAAGCGCGATCGATTAATAATTGATTAGTACTTCTAAAATGCTCGAGCATTTGTCCCATCAATCTATTTTGGTTTTCCATTTGAGTGAGCATCATTTGGGTCATTGAAGCGAGAAGTTCCATTTGTGAACTTTGGTCATCTGAGGCTATTTTATTAGACGCTGAGACTTTTGGAGTGATGGTCGCTAACACTTTTGGTGTTAGAGGTAAACTAGAATTTAATTGCGCTCGCAAATCATCGATGACTCGATCTTTCTCACATAGTTTTTGTAGTAGATTTTCCTCAGAACTTTTGACTTCAAGGTCGGTTATTTTTTCTGCTTGAGCTATTGGTTTTTTTAAATCAGTTTTATGGAATCGATTTTCATTTTTTTCGGGAAGTTTTAATTCAATCGACAAGCTTTCACTAAATGTTGCAGCTTCATTTTCCTGATCGGCCTTACTTCCAAAAGTAATATCTGTTTGGAGGCTTTTAAGAGACTCGAGTTGTTCCGACGCTATTTTTCTTTCGGGAACGGGTTTTACATTTTGAGTAATCTTTTTATTGGTTTTTGCTTTTACTTTTACCTTGTCGCAAGAAACTTTTTTAGAATCGACTTTGGCATAAGCTGAATGAAAAATGACAAGACATAAAATAAGTGACGAGGTTGTTTTCATAACTGACTCCAGTATTTTTTATAGACTCAATATGACCTGTTCACTTTTTATGCCGTTTTAATTTCTAGTTAATCTAAGAAGATAGGTTTCGACGATGTCAAAAAAAAAGACGTATTAAAATTATCTGTATATAATTTAAACATAGTGATTTAAACAAAGAAATTAAAAAAATCGAGATTTAAAATTAGAGATGCTTGTTGTTTTAGATTGCGAAGCCGCAACTAAAATGCAAAATCCGATGCAAAAGACGACTAATCGAAGTTTGTTCAAAGGGGTAAATATGGAGCTTAGCTCGCGAGTCAAATCAATGTCAGAGAGTGTAACTTTGAAACTTAACTCAAAAGCTCAGGAAATGACGGAAGAAGGCTTACAGGTTTATAATTTAACTGCGGGACAATTACCTTTTCGACCACCTCAAGAATTTATCGATGCCATTCGCTTTGAATTAGATTTTTTAAAATCCTATCAATACAGCCCAGTGGGTGGCTTTCTCGATCTTAAAAAGAAATTAATCAACTATGTAGAAGAGTCGCGTGGAATTATTCTCGATCAAGAAAAGTTTTCTTGTGTCGTTTCAAATGGAGCCAAGCATTCCATTTCAAATATTTTAGGAGCGCTGATTGAACCCGATGATGAAGTGATCATTATCGCACCTTACTGGATAAGTTATCCCGAGATGATTAAATTTTGTCGCGGAAAACCAGTTGTTGTTCAATCGTCCGTATTTGATGTCTTTACTCCATCGGTAAACGACATTAAAAAAGCGATCAACTCCAAAACAAAAGCCATTATTATCAACAGTCCAAATAACCCAGCTGGGATTCATTACAGTCGCGAATGGATGATTGAATTTGGAGAACTACTGTTGAAGCATCCAAATATCGCCGTGATTAGCGATGAGATTTATTTTGAAGTAAGTTACTACGATCCCAAACCAACCTATTTTTATCAGGAATTTCCCGAGCTATTGGCCCAAACCATTATTGTTGATGGGATTTCTAAAGCATTTGCCAGCACGGGGCTTCGAATTGGTTATGCTATTGGTCCTAAAAATATCTGTAAGGGGATAGAGAATCTTCAAGGTCAATTAACCTCCAGTGCTAATTCACTTATTCAACGCGCATTGATGAGTTACCAATTTAATTCGTCGGCGCAATTTTTAATTCCGGTAAAAAATCATTTGCGCGACAATGCCATCATCATTCGAGAAACGTTGAAAAAATATAATTTGATGAAGTGCTGGTATCAGCCCACCAGCGCTTTTTATTTTATGATCGATTTCTCCCAAGCTCCCGTCTTTCAGCGTTTTAAAAAAGATCCTCATGGGGATTGCTCCTATGAAATGTGCGAGGAAATTCTCAATAAATATGCAGTCGTGATCGTTCCCGGTTCCGATTTTGGTTTAAAGAATTCCGCGCGGATTAGTCTCGTTTTACAAAAAGAGGCGATGCAAGAAGCAATGGAGAAAATTGTTCAATTTTTAATTCAAACATAATAGGTCATTTTGTCCAGATGTCTCCCCAAGGAATTAAAGAGTATAATCATTTGTGGGGGACTTCCTTTGAACAAATGGTTAATCATTACATTTATTTTTGTTTTATACTCTTGCGGTAAAACCACCGACGAAGCTTTAACGGATGTCATCACCTCTGCGGAAAATTATTTATCCAAAGGTCAATGTCAAAATGCGATTAACCTTTTAGAGTTAGTTGGCCGTAGAAATGAAAATGCAAAATATTTAAAGGCACTTGCCTTCTCCTACGCCTGTAGAGCGGGGTATTCGACGGTCACTCTTTTTGCGACTGATTTAACAAAAACGGCAAGTATTAGTCCTCTGGGTGGGTTGGCAACTTATACGACATCGACAGTTTCAGTTCAAAGTCCTTTTGAAAATGATCCAAAATTTGTCGATCTGATGACAGCATTAAACATTCTTCTGTATGCCGGTGGAATTAAATCAACGACTGAACCTACTACTAGCGAGCGATTAAAATATTTTTCGGCGAGTGATTCAGGAGATATTGATGCTTCAATACTATATTTAACTTTAGTTTCATTGGGAAAATATATGCATGTTTATGCAGATACGGTCAATGGAGTAAAAGGGGCGGGGAGCGGAAGTAATAATTGCTTTACTTCTTATTCAAATATCACTTCCGGGACGGTTTTACTTGCTCTCTCGAATATGGCCGGAGCATGTAAAGTCACGAATTCTTCACATGTTCAACTTGATTTTTCTACAATCGCAGCGCCAACTCGTAAGCGTCGGTTATGTCAAGGGGTGGTAATCTTAAATACATTGATAGCGACACTTCCATCAGTACTTGCTTCGGCATCTGGGGGAAGTTTGTCTTCCGCTAGTGCTGCAACAGCGGCTATCACAGCAGCGCAAGCTGTATTAACTCTCGCTGATCCTAGCATTGGAATGGTAGCCTCCACAATGAATCAATCAATCTGTGAAGATGATTCTAATGTTCCGGTAGAAAAAATTGAACATTACTTTGCACTTATGTTTGAAGGACTCATCAATTGAAGATGCAATATATAATTCTATTGATGCTACTTAGTGCTTCGCTTTTTTCGAAAGAAATTTTTTATCTCATGCGCAGTCCGAAAGCTTTACTAATGGGCGATGCGTATACAGCTATTGCCGATGATGAATACTCTCTCTATTACAATCCCGCTTTACTGGCGCGTAATTCAGGCATGAGTCTCACACCGCTTAATCCAAGTTTTGGTTTAACCAATGCATATTCCGATTTAAATAAGTTTCAAAATTTGCCCTCGGGGACAAGTGCAGCCTCGGAACTTGCTAATCGCTTTATGGATTATCCCATTTATTTTTCTGCGGGAGCGACACCGGGATTTAAAATGGGTGGGATCGGTTTTAATTTATTTATAAATAATCAATCGAGTTTAATGTTTAGAAATTCAATACATCCAACTCTCAATTTACAATATCGCTATGATCGCGGGTTCATAGCTGGCTTTGCTTACCAATTGGGAAATGGTGCTTTTGCTTCAAAAAAGTCAAATAGCTCTAAAACGCAGTATTCTAATGGCCAAAAATTATCGCTTGGTTTTGCTGTTAAGCATTTTAATCGTCAAGGTACAGATAGTGAGTATGATTTATTTGGCACAGGACTATTAAATACAATTAACAATGGCGGAACATCTTTGAGTGAGATTAAATCATCACTTGGTTTTTCTGAAGGTGATGGATGGGGATATGATTTAGGACTCGATTATATTTATTCCTCTGGCCTTACAACTATTACAGCAGGAGCTTCTCTGCAAGATTTATTTGGAACTTATTTCAAAAGGACGTCTGGCGATAAGCCAGTTCCTTATCAGCCCATGATTGGAAATTTAGGATTGGGAATCAAGCAAGATTTTTATCTTTTTGATTACACTTTAAGTTTTGATCTTCATCCATTTTTAGGAAAGGCAGATTTAAAAAGACAAATTCATGTAGGCACTGAACTGTCATTTCCTTTCATTTCATTGCTTGGAGGAATTAGTGAAGGTTATTATTCTTACGGTCTTATTTTAAAATTTTGGCCCTTTAAACTAACTACTGGTCTATATGGCACAGAGATAGGAGCTAGTTACAAGCAATCTGAGTCAAAAAGATTCATACTCTATTTAAGTCTTTTCGACTTTTCAATTGATCTTTAGTTTTCTATACTCAATACATTTTTCTTTTCAGGGATTGAAAATAAAAAATACCAATATCCTGTCGGCTTAGATTCTCTTGAAAAGTGATTCGATAAAGGTATACAATTTTAAAAAGCTTATTGATATCATACATGGAGGTATCGTTGAAAAAGACTTTTGTATTGGACACGAACGTTCTCTTATTTGACCCTACTGCCTTTAGAAAGTTTGGGAAAAATACAGTATTTATCCCTCTCATCGTTATTGAAGAGATCGATCGTTTTAAGAAAGATCAAAATGAAAATGGTCGCAATGCCAGAAATTTTTCTCGCTTCATAGATGATTTAAGATCACAAGGCCCTTTATCGGAAGGTATCACACTAGAGCATGGTGGAACTGTTATGATTTCAGTCGATCGGTTGGTCGACAAAAAAAATCTCCCCATTGATGTCACTAAGAATGATAATTTAATCTTGTCTTCAGCATTAAGTCTTAAAGAATCAGGTGAAGATGTTTTATTAGTTTCAAAAGATATCAACCTTCGTTTGAAAGCTGATATTTTGGGTATACCAGCCGAAGATTACGGTGAAGTAGATGTTACCCTTGAGGAATTATATTCTGGTCAAAGAGTGTTTGAAGTTTCTGGTGAGAGATTAAAAGAGTATGAGTCTAGTCGCTTTTTGGCTTTGGACGAAGACGAGCAAATGGGAGTCTTTGCTAATGAATATTTTATCTTGCAAGAATTTCATAACGCCAGAAGAAGACTTCTTGGAAGGTATCATCAAGGGAAAAAAGGAATCGTTCCACTCATTTCTTTGCGTGAAGGTATCTGGGGTATTTATCCTAAAAATGTCGAACAACAATTTGCGCTCGATGCACTTTTAAACGATGAAGTAAAACTAGTGTCATTAGTTGGAAAGGCAGGGACTGGGAAAACATTGCTGGCCATTGCTGCAGGCCTGGAGAAGACCATTGCTCAAGGAAAATTTTCTCGTCTATTAGTTTCACGGCCGATTCAACCGATGGGGCGTGATTTAGGTTTTTTACCTGGTGATGTTAATGAAAAATTAGCTCCATGGATGCAACCCATATTTGATAATATGGATTTCTTGTTCACTCAAAATCGAGGACATACTGGAACTTCTTACGAAGAATTAATTAATCAAGGAATTTTACACATTGAGCCTCTCACTTATATTCGAGGTCGTTCAATACCAGGACAATTCTTAATTGTTGATGAAGCTCAAAACTTATCTCCACATGAAGTCAAAACGATCATAACCAGAGCTGGAGAAGGAACGAAAATTGTTTTAACAGGGGATTGTCAGCAAATCGATTCGCCCTACTTAGATGAAACAAATAACGGTCTCGCGTATTGTGTTGAACGTTTAAAAACGGAAGATATTGTTGGTCACTCCACATTAAAAATTGGTGAAAGATCGGCACTCTCTGAAGTCGCTTCTAAATTACTCTAGGAAAACTTGCATGACTGAATCACCATTAACACGCCAATACACGCGGGCCAACTTCTCGGCGAATGTTTTATTTGTTGATGGTGATTTTGTCCTAAAAGCAAAAGGACATAATGTTTCGGAAGGGGGAATCTTATTGCGCGATGTACCCCATATTCCTGAGATCAACGCTGTTCCTTTATTGTTCATGCTCCCCGAACTTAAATATCTGGGAGATTTAAATTTTCAAGAAACAACTCAATTTTATTCTAGCTTGCAAGGGAAGAGCAGTCGTTTGTGGCAAGTAGTGAAAGTTAAATCTCGCCTTGTTAGAAGCTTTCATAAAGATGCCTTGGCCATGGGGGCGCTTTCAAAACATATTGCTTATGAATTTGTTGCTTTTCAACAACCAGCACGCGACCTAGCATTAATTCAAGCTTACGTTGCTCTTTTTACTAAGAATATAGTTTACCTACTAAGTTTATTTGAACATGCCCACAAATCAGTAGAACAATTGGAGCATTTAAAATGTGTGGCGAAAATTTTAGGCTACGATCATCAAATGAAGATATCATTACTCCGAGCAAAGGTCTTGCACGACTATCAAAGTCTCTAATCTAACTGATCAATTTCTTTTTTTAGATGGGCAACAGTTTTTGCCAATTCTTGTGATTCTTTTTCCAATCTTTGTGCGAATTCACCCATCATGCTTTTTGATTTTAAAAGCAATTCATTTTTTGGGCCCTCAGAATTCAACTCTCGAATGAGGTGTCTCGACTCATGCATTAGTTGATTAAAGTTTAAGATTTTAAGATAATCAGAAAATTGCTGTTCTGTCTTTTTCTCTTTCCACTTTTGGAGCTCTACAATTTTATCAGAATGGTCAATCACTTTATCCTCTTGGGTTTAATTCTCAGAGGGTAATATCGATAAGATTTTTTGCTTTCGCAACTTTAAATCTGTCTTTTTAATGGAGGGTGAATAAATTACAATCGTCAAAGCGTTAGAGGTCTAAACAGGAACTGGAGAGGAGTATAAGAGTACAGAAAAAAATTCACTGACAGGGAATTTTTTCACTCAAAAAAATGAAAAAATTAGTCTGTCAGTGATCAGTTTATGAAAACTATTTTACATTTTTAAAATATTCTTGCGAACCTTTTGGGTCGGCTTTCATTGTTGCACTTCCTTTTGTCCAACCTGCAGGACAAACTTCTCCATGCTTTGCGGTATACTGGTAAGCTTCGACAGTTCTTAAAACTTCCTCAACATTTCTTCCTACCGATAGATTGTTAACAGTTGCAGTTTGCACCATATTTTTATCATCGATAATAAAAACACCTCTAAGAGCAACTGCTTCTCCAGATAACACTTCATAATCACGAGCAATATTTTTTGTAATGTCAGCGACCATTGGATGGCCCATTTTTCCCAATCCGCCTTTATTTCTTTCAACTTGCGTCCAAGCTAGGTGAGAAAAAGCTGAGTCGACAGAACAAGCGATGACTTCACAGTTGAGTTCTTTGAACTTCGCAACTGCATCGTCAAATGCTGTAATTTCAGTTGGACAAACAAAAGTAAAATCGAGTGGGTAAAAGTAAAGAACTTTCCACTTTCCTGCAAAATCTTTGTGTAGACTAAGTGATTTAATTTCGCCATTAACTAATGCATCTGCTGTAAAATCAGGGGCCATTTTTCCAACTAATCTCGACATATTTCCTCCGTTAAAAAAAAGATTCATTGGCCATAAGCTTAAGAAAAGTAGTGGAAGTAAGCAAGCCAATTTTTATCGAATATACACAAGCTAAAATGACATCACATAGTCATAGCTCATCATTTTGACCATCATAATGTAGTAGAGATTCTCTTAGGTGATATTTTAGAAAATTTGTTTCAAATTATCTCGAGCGAACTAGGAAAAGAATGTGATCAAAGTGGATAATAAACTAGGACCTAGCAGATGAAATTAACTTGAAAAGATATAAGGTATAGGTATAAATATTCTGTTAATTTGAGGACTTAACTTAGAAAATGATATTTAAAACAGCTGGAATTTTTATTAAAGAAATTGCTCTGTTGTGCCGAAACTAGAGACTAGAATGGAAATTTTTTAAATAAGGGTTACGCAACCTAAAAATTTAGAGCATGAAAATCATGCCAATATACTTGGAGTATTAATGGATCCTAAAGCTTACATCCCAAATCCTATTGTTATCGAACAAACGTCGCGCGGTGAAAGACAATACGATATTTATTCGAGACTTTTATTGGATAGAATTGTTTTTTTAGGAACAGAAGTAAATGATACAGTTGCCAATCTACTCATTGCTCAAATGTTATTTTTAGAGCAATCCGACGCGGAAGCTCCCATCCATTTTTATATAAACTCACCAGGTGGTTCAGTATACGCAGGCTTAGGTATTTACGATATTATGCAATACATTTCTTGTCCCGTTTATACTTACTGTGTTGGGATGGCCGCTTCTATGGGGTCATTGCTGTTAACCGCGGGAGAGAAAGGGCATCGCTACGCTCTACCTCATGCCCGTATCATGATTCACCAACCGTTGGGAGGTGCGCGTGGACAAGCATCTGACATTCAAATTCAAGCCAAAGAAATTCAAGAATTAAAAGATCAATTAAATGGTATTTATATTAAACATTCTCGCGTTCCTATGACTATGGAACAAATTGTTTCCGCAACAGATCGCGATAACTATCTCGATCCACACAAAGCACGCGAGATGGGTTTAATTGACAATGTAATCGCACCTAAAAAACAAATAAAATAATACCAGTTCGTTAATTAAATTATTCGATTAGAAAAGGAATAAGTTATGAGCAAAGAGAATAAGGGATTTGGCACGACATTACATTGCAATTTCTGCGGGAAATCCCAAAAAGAAGTAAAGAAACTTATCGCAGGACCTGGTTGTTATATTTGTGACGAATGTATTGAATTATGTAATGACATTATTTCTGAAGATGCCCAAAAAACTCAAACAAAAGCAGTCGTCGATAATGTACCTAAGCCACATGAAATTAAAGCCCACCTAGATAATTATGTGATTGGCCAGGATCGCGCCAAAAAAATAATTTCCGTGGCAGTTCACAATCACTACAAGAGGATTGCTCACAAAACCGATTTTAAAAAAGGTGATGCTGTAGAATTGGCCAAGTCAAATATTTTATTGGCAGGACCAACTGGATCAGGGAAAACCTTAATAGCTCAATCACTCGCCAAATTTTTAAATGTTCCTTTTGCCATTGCTGATGCGACCAGTTTAACTGAAGCAGGTTACGTGGGTGAAGATGTAGAAAATATTATTTTAAATCTTTTACAAAATTGTGAATTTGATGTCGAAAGAGCTCAACGAGGAATTGTCTATATTGATGAAATTGATAAAATTGCTCGCAAGTCTGAAAATCCATCAATCACTCGCGATGTTTCAGGAGAAGGTGTTCAGCAAGCTTTATTAAAAATTGTCGAAGGCACAGTTGCTTCTGTTCCACCGAAAGGGGGACGCAAACATCCTCAGCAAGAATTTATACAAGTAGATACTAAGAACATCTTGTTTATTTGTGCTGGTGCTTTTGTTGGCCTAGATAAAATTATCGAAAAAAGAATGACGAAAAGACCAATGGGTCTTATGTCGGAAAAGAAAGAAGGCTCTAAGTCTGTCATTGAAAAGTTGGGCGGTATTGAGCCTGAAGATTTAACTAAATTTGGTTTGATCCCAGAGTTTATTGGTCGTCTACCTGTCAATGCGATGCTTTCTGAATTAGATGAAGAAGCGTTGATAAAAATTTTAACTGAACCAAAAAATGCACTGACCAAGCAATATCAAAAGCTATTTGAGTTTGAAGGTATTGAGCTTGTCTTTGAAGAAGATGCTCTGAAGGAAGTAGCTAGGATGGCCCTAGAAAGAAGAACTGGTGCCAGGGGGTTGCGAGCTATTTTAGAGCAAACAATGCTTGATGTGATGTATGAGGTACCCGCCAACGATAAAATTTGCCAAGTCGTTGTCACTGTCGATTCCATAAGAGGAAATCAGTCTCCATCAATGATTGAAGGGCCGAGAAAAACACCTGTTACTTCGAGTGTGAATGCGAACGCCAAAAAAACAGTTGAGTCAGCCTGATTAATAAACATGAAAATTATTGTAGTAGAGCCCAATTTAGATTTAAGAACAATCATAAGATTAAACTTTGTTAAATTGGGCGAAGCTCAAGTAATTGAGAAAGATTCATTCGACGATATTCACGATTGGAAAAGCACTTTGCCTGAGATTAGGCATTGCTTAATTCGCACAGAAATCTTAAATCAAGTATCTCAAAATCAACTTTCATTATTAGAGAAAAATCAATTTGAAATTGTTAATTTAGATAGCGATATTTTAAATTTCACCAATGGTAAATTGGATTTTGATCATTCTAAGTTTGATCGGGTTATACGCGAGCGATTTTTTTTGACAGAATCGACCAGCGAAGAGTTTAAGAAATATGTACCTGTTCCTATTGATTATTTCTATCACATCAATGAATTGAATTTTAATACGGAAGTATTTTTAAAAATAAAAGGTGCTGAGAGCGATCGCTTTGTTAAAAGACTTGATGCAAACGATAAGTTTACCTTTACAGAAATCGACAAATACAAATTGTTAGGGGTTAGTTACTTCTATGTACCTCAACATTCGTATGAAAATTTTGCGAACTATCTCACTGACAAGTTGATGCTCAAAATGATGGAGCAGGGAGAAGAAAGTACTGAAAGACTGAAAGTAGAGTCAAGTACATTTCAAATGACGTTGGAGCGGATTCATTCAATTGGTATTGATGATAGAACGATTGATGCAGTTAACGAAACAATAAAGTCCATTGAATCATCAATTAAGAAAAACGAAGCATTGGCAGATTACTTTAATAAACTTAAAGATAATAACGCTTCTTATTCTTACTCTCATTCCTATCTAATAAGTTTATTTCTTCATAAAGTAGTTGATTGCTTTGAATGGAAAAGTGAATCCATTAAAGATAAGTTAACCTTTGTAGCATATTTTCATGATATTGCACTTAAAACAGATGATTTAATAAAGGCATCAAAAGATGAACCGACACTTAAAAACTGTTCTGATAAAGTTAAAAAGTTGGTTTATGAACATGCATATCTCGGGGCAACGATAGTCGGGAAATTTCCCAATGCTCCAATCGGAGCTTCTCAAATTATTTGTGAGCATCATGGAATTAAAACTGGAATGGGAGAATCACAAACACTCAATCTCAACATCCAACAATTAAGTAAAGTTTTCATGGTGGTGGAAGATTTTGTGACTCATTACTTATCTTTTCCCGAAGCACCGAAAAAAGATGTGATATTCAAAATGATTTCAGTGCTTAAAAGGAAATATAATAAAGATGTTTATTATGATGCCATTTCTCATCTTGAAACAATTATCAATTCAACAGATGATGAGTAAAGCTCGATAATAAGTCCGCTTAAAAGAGTCAATTACTGGTGTCAGTCTTAGGTTTTAAATAAATTTTTGAAATAAATTATATTGTAATGCTTACTTAATCTTACAAGAACTTTGTTTGCGAGATGTTATATTGTTGTTAAGACATTAATGTTTATTTGATGATTGATTTTCACTCTCGGAATCTCGTAAAAAAGGATATTTTGCCTACTCTTTTTTTTTGACCTTGTTTGAAAAACTATGTCACAATTTTAATAGACCCTTGTTCTTTTAGTTGGGTGTTCAAGATGATTTGCCCTTAAAGAACGATGGAATGAAATTGGTAGTGCAGGAGGTACTATGTCACAAGTTTGGTCTGAGTCTAAAAAGTTTCCCCTTTTACCATTGAGGGATATGATTATTTTTCCACACATGGTTGTACCGCTTTTTGTGGGGAGAGAAAAATCCATTGCGGCATTAGAAGAAGCTCAAAAAAATAATAATGAAATTTTTTTAGTTACTCAAAAAGATGCCAGCGTTTTAAACCCTGATCGCGAAGATATTTACGATGTTGGAGTTGTAGTAAATATCATTCAAATGTTGCGACTTCCAGATAATACCGTCAAAGTTTTAATCGAAGGTAAGTATAGAGCTAGAATTAAAAAATTTGAATCAAATACTGATGGGCATTATGCGGAAGTAGAAAAATGTGCCACTGAAAATAAAGACCCAATTACTTTGGAAGCAACTGTTCGAAGTATTAAAAATGTATTTGAACAGTATGTGAAGCTCAATAAAAGAATACCACCTGAGTTGTTGATGAGTATTTCTTCAATTACAGACCCTTCTCGCTTGGCTGATATTATGGTTGCTCATCTCACGATGAAAATTTCTGAGAAGCAAGAAATTCTCGAAGCACTTGATATAGGTCGTCGTTTGGAATTATTGCTTGAAAAAATGCAGGGAGAAATTGAAATTATTAACGTTGAGAGAAGAATTCGCACTCGCGTTAAAACACAAATGGAAAAGTCGCAGAAAGAGTACTATCTCAATGAACAAATGAATGCGATTCAAAAAGAATTAGGACAGAAAGATGACGGCAAATCCGATATTCAAGAAATGGAGGAGAAGTTAGCATCGAAAAAAATGCCTCAAGAAGCCAAAGAAAAAACTCTTAAAGAATTAAAAAAACTTAAATCGATGTCTCCAATGTCAGCAGAATCTGCTGTCGTGAGAAATTATGTTGATTGGATGCTATCTCTACCTTGGGAAGAATTTACTGTTGATGATAACTCAGTTGTACGTGCCAAAGAAATTCTTGATGATCATCATTATGGTATGAAAGATGTAAAAGAAAGAATTGTCGAATACCTCGCAGTGAGATCCCTTTTAAAGTCAGAAGGCAAAGGGACGATTCTTTGTTTATCAGGACCTCCTGGAGTTGGAAAAACTTCTATTGCAAAATCTCTAGCAGAATCTTTGGGAAGAAAGTTTCAAAGGATTGCATTGGGTGGTGTGCGTGATGAATCAGAAATAAGAGGTCATCGCAGGACATATGTTGGAGCAATGCCTGGTAAAATTATGATGGCCTTAAAAAAAGCTGGGACATCTAATCCACTGATTCTTTTAGATGAAATAGATAAAATGTCATCAGATTTAAGAGGTGATCCTTCAGCTGCAATGTTAGAAGTTTTAGATCCAGAGCAAAATAAATCATTTGCTGATCATTATATTGAAGTGGAGTATGATTTATCAAAAGTTCTTTTTGTCATGACGGCCAATGATTTATCAAAAATTCCAGGGCCTCTGAGAGATAGAATGGAGATCATTCACCTTTCTGGTTACACTCCACATGAAAAATTGGAGATTGGTAAACGGTACTTATTGAAAAAATCGATTGAAGCAAATGGCATGCAAGACTATGAAGTCACCGTTTCAGATGCAACGATGATGGATATAATCCGTGGATGGTCTAAAGAAGCAGGAGTCAGAGAATTTGAACGTTTAGTGAACACTGTAGTAAGAAAAATTGCCACTGAGGTGGTGACCAAATTACATCCCAAAGGGAAAAAGTTTCAAGTTAGTTTGAAACAACTTCCGAAATTGTTAGGCCCGCGTAGATTTGATGGCTCTGAAATTGAATCTGTTGCTCAAGTTGGATTAGTAAATGGTTTAGCTTGGACTTCGGTTGGGGGAGAGTTACTTAATATCGAAGTTGTGACAGTGGAAGGAAATGGTAAAATTCAAATCACTGGAAAGCTCGGCGAAGTGATGCAAGAGTCAGCTAAAACTGCATTGAGCTATGTTCGATCGATTTCTCCTAAGCTCGGTATCAATGCAGAGTGGTATAATAAAAATGACATTCATATTCACGTTCCAGAAGGAGCTACTCCAAAAGATGGCCCGAGTGCTGGCATAACGATGGTTACAGCGTTAACCTCTGCTATTGCTGGAATTAAAGTGTATCAAGATGTAGCAATGACTGGAGAGGTAACACTTCGAGGTAGAGTTTTACCTATTGGTGGATTAAAAGAAAAATTACTTGCAGCTAAGCAAGCTGGTGTGAAGACTGTTGTGATTCCCCACAAAAATATCAAGGATCTCGCTGACATTCCTGAGGAAATAAAATCTGGTTTAGATATAAGACCATGCGATCATGTGGATCAAGTTTTAAAAATTGCCTTAGAGCTTTCTCAACCAGAAAAATTTATGCAAGTGGTTGGTCTTAAAGTTGTTGAAACAGAAATTAATTTTAAAGATGTAGCAAATTAGAATGCGATTAGTAAAAAAATTAGAAGAATAAAATAGGGAGGCGTTATACCTTCAATGATTCTCTTTAAAAGTTGAATCTAGGCAATCAAGTCATTAGTAATTTTTAATGACTTAAATTGAAGCTGAGAGGAGTATAATTGCTTCCCTTTTAATATCAAAGTATGTGTTGATTTTCTTGAATAAATGAATTTAGTCATACAAGTCATTGGTAAATTATAAATTATTTTTTAAAAAAATGGCGAGAAGTATTTTACACTTCAGTGCTTTTTTCTTTATATCTTCCACTGTTGTTTTTAAGTCGCGACAAGGTCGCTGGCGTAATATCTAAATACAAGGCAATTTGATTGAGTGGAAATTGTTCAAAAAGTTTTGGAAATTGATTCTTAAAATAATTTAATTTTTCCACTGCAGTTTTTCTCATTATGTATCGCTCATAAAATGATTGTTCTAGGTATTGCTTTTCCGTAATCTTCCACAGCAGGAAAGACCAAGAGTGATGTTTTTTTGCTAAAGAAACTATTTGGGAATAATCAGTATAATAAACCCAGCATTCAGTAATCGCTTCGACAAACCCAGTTGTTTCATTATTTGATAAAAGGTCAGTGTAATTTCCAACAAATGATCCTTCAGATGCCAAGTGAGTAATATATTCTTTACCATTTTTATTAAGGTAATAGGTTTTAAGTAAGCCTTCTAGGACAAAGGCAATTTTATTTGATGGTGAGCCAGGTTTAATAAATAATTCACCCGGATAAAATTTAACAAGTTTAGAAAAATTTTTAATTTCTAAAAACTGATCAAAAGGAATGGGAGCAATTAAATTTAATTTGGTATGAATAGAATGTAGGATATCACTTTCTTGCATCGGCTACTCCAATCATCAATTTGTTATTGATGAAGCTTATATTAATACATCAATCTTTTTATTGCTTGGCAATTGTCAATAAAATGACATCTTTTAACATTTGAACTTGATCTCTAATTTCTTGTTTATAAAGAATTGGTTGCGCCATAATGGAAGGATGTATTTTTAAAGATATGGCCAATTGAGCGCTATTGCGAGCAAGTAAAATACCAATTGGAAAGTTTTTAGAACCAGGAGGTGCTCCTGTAAAAATAAGATGATCATTATCTAATAGTGGCAGTACAGAAAAAGTGCCCGTGAAATAATTTTTCTTTGAACTTGAGTAACTTATTTTTCTCATCACTTTTTCACCGAATAAAATACCAATGTGATGGAAATACCAAATGGCCCACTGCTGGTTTCTCTCGAGTTGTTTTTTTACTTTTTTTTTAATGTTTTGAGGTGAATCTGCTAGATCTAAGTCTAATATAATTGAGCTTGAGTGATTAGCCTCTTCCAAATTTTTTAAAATGTGCGGTCTCATATTGACTGGGTAAACCCACTTCGAAGATCGACTGAGCGAGTAGTAATCATTTAGATATTTATTTGCAATGGATAAAATATAATGATTCACGTTTAATTTATTTGAAAGACAATAAGAGAGTAAACGTTCGGTCTCTTCCCTTGTGAAAATATTATAATGGTAGAAAAGGGGGTCGAATTTATTATAACTATTTTGGTGGAAGTGTTTCCAATTAGGATTATAATTTTTGGATGCTAATACTAAATGAAAAAGAGACATAATTCTTTTACTTAAAAGAGGCTTTGGAGTGGAATTAGTTTTTGAATAAGTAATAAATTGTTGCAGAAGTTTTTGATGCGGTATTGTTATTTTTAAAAATGAATACATCCGTCCCCATCCATCATAATGTTGATGTGAAAACGTTAAGTCTATTTTAGTTTGTTCAAGCAATTGATGTGCTTCAAAAGACACCAGATCATTTTCACCTCGCTCTTTAAGTATTTTAAACCAAAGGCCCATCCAGTCAGTGTTTTTTCTTTGTAAGATGAAATTTAACATTAGGCGATTCCAATTTCAAAATCAGGAAATGGTTGTTCGGGGTTTAAGTTTAGATCGAGATATTGTCGATTCGTTTTATCTTGTTGATTGATTACTTGGAAAAAATATCCGGGTGTTTGTATGGAAATAAATGCACTCAGAGGTGAAATATAGTTGGGGTAGTTAAAATATGAGATCAAATGAAAATCGCGTTTTTTGCTTAATATGTAATTTAAATAATGTTGCATGATTTTCGTTCTTTCTATCTGATTAAGCTTAGGTGAAAAGTGGAGGTGAGTAAGATATAAAATCTTTATTTCAGAATTGTTTTTAATTAATGGTAGCCCCATAATCTTTAGAATTAATGATAATAAGTGATGTTTGAATTTAAGGCTTGAGATGACCATCTTTTTTTCATTTATAATTTGAGGGGCACAAGAAAAGATAATTTCACCACTGGAGTTCTTATAAACATCAAAGCTATCTGCTTGTAAGTTTTCCCAATGATTAAGTCGAAAATTGATTTCTGATCTATCGCTCGATAGAAGTTTATCTTGTCTGGTTGTGATAAATTCTAAGATGTCAGATAGAGCTGCCTTTTGGGGGAAGTCATTTTTTTGAAAGATTGTTTTCCATCTTTTATGAAAGAGAATGCTGACAGTTTCATAATTCGTAAGATGGTGATAGATTAGTTGATCGTTGTTTTTAGTAAGAGCATTGAGGGCTTTTAAGTTTTCAGCAAGTACGGCCGTGTAAAATGAGTGAACTTGGTGCAGTTCTTGGATGTGAGACTTATTTTGAATAATTTCAGTATAAAATTTTTTCCATTGAATCCTAATGCTTAGTTTTAGAATGGGTGAAATTCTTAAGTCACCTAAATAGGCACATTTTTGTCTTTCTCCATTGATCAGATGATTGAGGATGATGATAGATCCAACGCCTTGAATGCTTTGATCATCATTTAGTAGAATAAAAACAAAGAATTCAGAAGACTGTCTTTTGCAGAAACTGAAAAATGATGGGCCTCTCTCGTAACGTAAATTTAAATCGCGAGTTTCCATTTTTATGTTTTTAAAAAAATTAAGAATATTTTGATCATTTCCCTCATTTGCAATTTTAATATTGGGATATTTTAATAAAATGTCATTTAAAGAAGTCATATTCATGCAACGTTCCTTTGCGAGTTTTTAAACTTTCGACCGAGAATCGCTCTTTTAATAAAAAATCTAACATGACAAAATATTTGAATGAGTAGTTTCTTTTTAATGATTAATTCAACTGATTCACATTCCGTCTCTTTCATTCCTGGCTGAAGCAAAGTTTCCCCCTCAAAGAGTTGAATTGGATTTGCTTTTGCATAGAGCTTACGAAGGTTGGATTTTTTGCTTGAGTAAGCATACACAAAGTATTTCTTTCGAGTGGTTAACATTTTTATAATAAAATAAATCCAAAATTTGAGAGAAGCACATTTTGCGTCTTCCGACGATTTAAGCCAAAGACCTGTGATCTCGGCGGTGTATTTAAGTTTGGGATCAATTTCCAGATGTTTAAAATTTGGTATGGAGTTTAAAACTCGAAATGGTCCTTGTGATATGATGCTGAATCCGCCCAAGATCTCACCTTGAAAGTTGTAAAGGCCGTAAACTTTTCCTTGTTTTAAATAGTCGATGGGAAAGCAGACATCGATTCTGTCTTTAATTATGTCGCGATATTTGATTAATTCTTGGTCGCAATTAATTTTGATCATTTTCAATTTTCACTCCTTGAAGATTGTCCCCGTTTATGAGGATATTAAAAATATGAAGGAGGCACATTGATCTGGGTCAATTATGAGAAACTGTCATACTTTTCATGATTTTAAGTGAAAGAAAGGGACAAAATTGCACCGTACAATTTTCTAGAGAATAAGAATCTAAGGGGATTTTTCAAAAAAAATACTTGACGAATTTAAGTAACTCATTTAATTTTATGAAACATTTCAAATGGGCGTTTAGCTCAGCTGGGAGAGCGCCACCCTTACAAGGTGGATGTCGGGGGTTCGAACCCCTCAACGCCCACCATTTGATACTCAATATCTACTTCAATTCATTTATATTAACTTTAAATTCTTTTTCTTCAATTCTAAAAGAAATCAGCTCGCCACAGTTTAAATGATTCTCTTCATAAATTTGTTTTTTTATTTGATCAATTTTTTGCAGTAAACCTTCCTGGCTTTTGATTTCTAGGGGGATAAAGCTATCAAAATAAAGTAAACTATATGGCCTTAATTTTAGATGAGTCATGAGCTTGGACTGGTTGGTAATAATGATCTCACATTCAAGATGATGTAAGTTTTGAAGATATTCCTCTGCTCTTTTGTGTTCGCTCTCTTCTGAGTGAGTCGTTTTGTTTGAAGGATGAATATTTGACTTATATACATCGCGAAAGTAACGATGCTTAGAAAGATAATTATAAGCTTGATTGGGAGAAGATAATTTATTCAATTGTTTAAAAAGTAAAAAAAATGCCTTAACAATGAGGATGTTTTTAGGATGTATTTTACCTCGAAAACTCCATTTCTCGTCTTGTAAAATTTGGTCAAAAAGTGAATTTAAATTCCATTGCTCAAATTTAAAATGTTCTTGAGTGATAGGTAATAAAAGAGATTGAATCAGAATAGATAAATTATTTTGCTCATTTTCACTCATTTGATCGTATTCAATCTCTAAAGTCTTCCATAGCTCAAGAAGATTGTGATTTGATGTATCACCAGAAAGTGCCATTTGTATCAGATTTATTAAAGCACCACGTTCCGGTTCAGATAAATACATCACTGCTCCAAAATCAAATATGATTACATCATCCTTTTTATGATGAAGCGGATGGAGTGCCCAGTTTTTATCATGCAGATCGAGATATAAAATGCCTTTCTGTAAAAGCATTTCAAAGAAAAACTGACAAAGATTATTGGCGATAACTCTTTTTTTATCAAAAGCAATAAACTCGAATTGAGATAAATGTTGACTCTCAATATAGTGACTTAAAATAAATTGATTATTGGAGTAAGTCTGCTCAATCTTGGGAATGATTATGTGATTTAATTTTAACTCTTTAGTTGCTTGATAGATGTTTAAATGGTTCTGAATTTCTTGATGAAAGTTTGTTTCATTTAAGATTGCTTGGATAAAATACTCTCTTAGTCGATCAGTGTTGTAGGTGATTTTTTTAATAGTAGAGAATAGGTCGAACGAAAGAATAAAAAATTCTATCTCACTTAAAAGTTTTTTGGCAATGGCACGGTGTGTTACCTTGAGGGCATAATGAGTCTGAGTATGAGCATGTTGAAGAGGAATAAAATGGTAGACATTGGCAATACTTGCTTGATGATAATGTGTTCGAACAAGTGAGTGATGTTGTAAAATTATTCTTAAGTCTTTGGGCATTTGTAAATGTAATATGGTGGCCCTTAAGAGAGAGATTTTGGAGGGGCGCAGCTTGGCATGATTTTGATTTTTTTCCGCAAGAATTTGTCCCATCTTCGACGCCAATCCAGGAACTTCTTGCATTTTTTCAAAGAAAAAGGCTCTGTTTTGTTCATTCGAAAAGAGTTTTAGAAACTTAATTTTTCCTTGAAAGGAAAGAAATTTTAATATTAATTTTATAAGGTTTAATGCAAACATACATACTCCAAAAAATCTTATTTTTAAGTGACAAAACTACTAATTACCTATGATCTGGATTTTCAGACACACTTTTTAAGTATGTTGATATAGGTATTAATGCCTAAAATTTAGGGCATTTTTTATTAAAACATATTGTATTAAGCCCTTAATATTAGTGCAGTTTTTATTAGTACTAAGTTGCCGTGATAGTAATCAATTGATTATTTCTTGAGACGTTATCGTTGGTCTATTAAATATTTCTTAAAAATGATTTCTGTCTTTATGTTAGGATATGCCTATGTTGATTAACTTGAAAATTAAAACAAAGTATACATGTCGTTAGAAATTTTAAATTTTAATGCGTTAAATGAAATTGTGGGAAGTATAGCGATTGATACTGTAACGATCAATTTAATATTAAGGAAGAGAGAATGAAGTCAATTTTAAGAATTAGAAATCTATTATTGAAATCAGTAATTGTAATGGGGTTTATTTATTTTTCGGGCCATAAACTTTATGCTTTTGAGGCAGATCCACTAAATAATTTCTCTGTTAGTAAAGATGAAATCAGTCAGTCATTAGACAAAATGAAAGTGGCAGGGAAAATTAATGAAGAAGAGTATAAAATTGCGAAGAGAGAGCTCGCAAGCTTAAATGATGAAAAGCTCAAAGCTTTAAATGAAAAAGCAAAAAATCTTATTCGTACTGATCCAGATGCTGCAGTTAATTTATATGAAAATAAAAATATTAAATCGAACAATCTCTTGCATTCCGTTCAGGCCATTGAACAAGCACCAAAGTAAGCTCAATACGACCAATTAGTTTGATAATTAATTTCCAAAATGTATAATGATGCATGAATGATCAAGGATGATTTATGTTAATGCATCAAATTATAAAACCAGAACTACAAAAACTTTTCGTTATTCAATTCTTTGGAGCTTTTAATGATAATGTTTTAAAAAGCTCATTGTTAATTCTGATGACTTATCAATATTTAACAATACCAGGTGTTGACCCTAAACTTCTTGTAACGCTTTCATCTGGTCTTTTTATATTGCCATTTTTTCTTTTTTCAGCTTTTGCTGGTGAAGTTTCTACACGATTTGATAAAGTAAGCTTAATGCGTATGATAAAAATTATGGAAGTGGGTTGCGCTCTTATCGCCAGTATAGGTTTCTACACTAAGAATGTACCACTCTTACTTTTAACTTTGTTTTTAATGGGACTGCACTCTACTTTGTTTGGGCCAATAAAATACTCTCTCATTCCTAAATATTGTTTCGAACAAAGAATTGTTTTTGGTAATGCCCTCATTAATGCTGGAACATTTTTAGCAATTTTGTTTGGTACGATGCTTGGAAGTTACCTTGCAGCATCGCCAGGTCAACTTTGGATAATAAAGTTTATTTTGTTTTTATCGGCAGGAATTGGTCTCTATTTTACCTATAAGTTGGATCATTTAGCTCCCGAGGATATTACATTCACAGTTAATTATCATTTTTTTAAAAGTACTAAGCGCCTTATCCGCTCGATGAGAAATGAACATGAAATTATTAATCTAGTACTTGGGATTTCCTTTATGTGGTTTATGGGGGCAACGATGCTAAGTATTGTCCCACTTATTTCAAAAGAAGTTTTTAGAGCTAAAGAAATAGTTGCTAGCTCAATGTTGCTTATATTTACTCTAGGAATGGGGGGGGGGCCTTTTATTTATAATAAAATTTTTAAAGGTGAAGTTGTTAAGTTGATATGGCCTATTTGTTTGTTTTTAATGTGTGCATTATTTTTTGATCTTGCTTTTATTTTAACTCAGTTTGAAAAAGGTGACTTGTTTCCTCGTTCTTTTCAGTTGTTGAGCTTAACTCAGTTTCTTGAACTAGATTATGCGAAAAGATTTTTTCTGGATCTTTTTTTGCTAGCTTTTTTTTCAGGTATTTTTACAGTCTCTCAATATGCAGAGTTGCAGTTGATTGTTGCTCCAGAGTCACTATCTCGCGTAATTGCTTTTAATAATATTTTAAATGCACTATTTATGGTGTTTGCTTCAGTGTTATTAATGTCGATGTTTAAATTATTACTAAGTTTTTCAGTTATGATTTCCATTGTTGGATTAATCGCTATTTTGTTCTTGTTCGTATTGTTGTTTTTATATCGAGCAGATTTTGAAAAGTATTTACATTTGTCATGAAAGTTTATCCTGGTTGGATTGAAAAGATATTTTATTCCTCTTAGATAGTGAGAATTTACTGATGTTGAAGAAAAAAGCAATTATCGTCGATTTAGATGGAACTCTCTGTGATGTAAAGCATCGTTTACATTTTCTTGAAGGTGTTAATAAAAACTTTAATCTTTTTAACGAACATCTAGACGGGGATGAGTTAAATCATTGGTGTGCTGAAATAATTAGAAATTTTCAGGCGAAAAATTATTCTGTGCTTTTGGTAACGGGGAGGGGAGATGCATTTCGTGAAAAAACAAAGTTCTGGTTAGATAAAAATAAGATTATTTATGACCAATTATGGATGAGAAAAATTTTTGATCAACGCGAAGATGCTTTTGTGAAACAGGAAATTTATCTTGATGAAATTAAAGATCACTTTGATGTTTTATTTGTCTTAGAAGACAGAGTAAGTGTCGTGAAGATGTGGAGAGATTTGGGCTTAGTTTGTCTTCAATGTGATTGGGGTGATTTTTAAATAACTTAAAAGCTAAGATGTTTTTTAAAAAAGTACTTCCTGTTATGTTGAAGTAAGCACCACAGGAAGTCGCTTCTATTTTAATTATTTAAGATTGGAATAAGTCGAATGTTTTGATGATGCCGTCGGAACTTAGATTAAATCGAGCGTATAATTCATCGGCGGTGTAAGCCGATTGTCCGAAAGCTCCTTTGATACTCAGGCTTTTAAATTGAAATGAGATTTCTGCCTTCAACAATTCATAACAAAGCATTTGACCAAATCCCCCTTTTTCTTGGTGATCTTCAATAACGACTAATTTACCTTTAGTTTTTTTAAGAGATGAAGCAATTGTATCAAGATCAATTTGCCCGATATTCGGGTGATCAATGACGGTTATTGTTGATCCTCGTTGTTTTAATTGTTCATAAGCTTTCATTGCTTTTTGTACCATCGGGCCAATTGCAACAAGAGTTAATTCCTGTCCTTCTGTTAATTGTTGTGCCTTTTTTAAATGGTATTGAATTCCATCAATATAACTTTTAGGGTGTGATTCTCTCCCTATAAAAAAGATTGTAGAGGGAGGCGTTGAACCTGCTTGTCTCATGGCTTCGAATTCTTCAATGACTTGTGACATGAGAGCATATGCTTGATCAGAGCACGAACAAACCACGAGGTTTACATGTGGGATATTAGACAGGGCCGACAAATAAGTAGTTGCTTGATGAGAAGCTCCATCAGCTGCATCTTGAAATCCAGTATGTGAGAAAACTGCAATAATCGGTCCCTCCGAGAGCGAAGCCATAATAAGAGGGAGATTTCCTTTCGTAATTCCAAATTGGGCAAATGTGTCGACAATTGGAATCAGTCCCACTTTAGAAAGGCCAATGGCCGAAGAAACCATATTAGATTCTTGAATGCCAAGATCGAGGTAGCGATCTGGAAATGCTTTGTGAAAAGCCTTTAAACCAGTAGAACTTTGTAAATCTGAAGAGAGAGAATAAATAGGTGAGCCACTTTTAGCCTTATCGATAAGAGCTCTCGCGATGCCATCCTGCACTTTTTCAGTGATGACTTTTTTTTCAGCTTGAGCGGGAGCAGTCATTGGACGAGAATTAAAAATATCCCGACACCATGAAGTAAATTCTTCGGGAATTGATTCCTCACCATATATTTCTTGAAGTGCCTTTTCCAATCTTTCGTCATAAGCAGAAAAAGGATAGCCATGTCCTCCAGACTCCGCTTCTTCAGTCAATTTTAATCCTTTTCCTTTGATCGTTTTGACAATTAAGCAAGTGGGTTTAAACGAGGCATATTCAAACTGCGCAGTCTGTATAGCGATGATTTTTTCTATTGTTTGATAAAGCTCCTGAAGGTTATGACCATCTTGAATCGTCAGAACATTCCAACCAAGTGCAGATAAAGAGTCGAAGGTTGGTTGCATTGAAAATGAGTCTTTATCAATTCGACCTCCCAGTTTGGTGTTGTTATCAGAAATAATGAGCAGAAAAGGATTGATTTTATTTTTGCCAGCAAGGCCTGGAATGGTCGCAAATGATTCTTTTGCTTCACCTTCCATCGCGGCTCCATCAGATAAAATACAAATCGTTTGGCGTTTGAGATTTAAAACTTTGTCCGCAATTGCCAGACCTTGAGCTTGCGGAAGCCCGGAGCCGAGAGGCCCATTGGAAATTAAAATAGATTCTGGATTTAGGTGGCATTCACCATGACCTGTTAATTTACTTTTGATTGATCGAAAGAGATCTAGATCTTTTAGACTTAATTGGTCGTAGCCGTAATTGGCCCGCAAAGCATAGAGGCCATTTTCTGCATGTCCGACATCGTTTACAAAATGAAAGGCGTCGTACCATTTTTCTATTTTAAACAGCTGGGCAAATAAAGCCGACATAGTTTCAGCAAGCGCGGATGGACCACCCCAATGCGCGGCAGCTCCTCCAATCGTCGCTCTTTGATTCATGAGTAATAACATAGATCGAGTGGCTCTCGGATCGGCAACTTTTATTTTTTCACCAGCAGTATTTTGAATTTCTATCGAAAATTTAGGATGTAAATTAGTTGCTGGCTGAAGTTTAGGTTTAATGTGAAGAGCTTTCATAATGATCCTTATTTTTGAAGGGAATAATTAAATTTAAGCTTGCAATGAGAATCAGTGCAAATAAAAATGTTGCTATTTGGTGAGAGATAAAATGGACGCCGCGAAGGATTTGATATGCGCTCATAATGGTGCCTAATATAAATCCAAAACTTATCCCATACCACCCCAATGTTTTTTTACGCTTTGGAAGTGAGAGAAAAAAAAGAGACATAAGCGCGAAGCCTCCGGACGCATGCCCCGATGGATAACATCTTCCAATTTTCCATTTTCCGTCTTTGGATTGTGGATTAATGGGGTACTTTTCATAGATGCGTACGAAAGGAATTTTGCCACCATATTGTAAAAGATCATCTGGACATTGAACGTTAGTTAGAGGTTTGAAAATTAAAGCTATGCTTGCACTTAAAATAAGTACAGAGAGAAAGACAATATAATGGCCACGATATTCCTCAAATGGTTTTTTGTTTTTCCTTTTAATCAAGGCATGTACTAAGGCGTAAATAGCAAGAGCTGCACAAAGATATTTTGTCAGTTTATAAAATATAAAATGCGTCACAGGAGAGACGGTGTGGAGAAACCATTTTTGATCGCGGTAAAATAGATTTTGAAATTGAAAGTCAAGATCAGTCATTTCAAAGAGCACAAGAGACAAAAAATATAAGAGCAATGAAATGATTAAGGTTTTTTTTCCCAAGAGAGGGACTCCATGTTATAGTCTTAACGAATTTGATAATGTTATACTTAATGCTCTTGCATTTTCAAGTACTGAAACTGAATGTCGATAGTCTTTTGATGAGAGGTCAATATGAATAAATTTAAAGAATCTCGTTTTGCAATTATTCCCATATTCCTTGCGGTTTTTCTTCTTTTTAATCTGGCTATTCGATCCATTTTAACTTTTAAAGAATGGGAAGGTTTAGAAAATATTTGGCTTGACCTTGGACAAATTTATTTATGGGGATTTATAAACGATCTTATTAATTTTTCATATGTCTTAATTCCCTTGGTTTTTTATCTTTGGTTAACTCCAGAAAAAATTTACAAATCCAAAGGGCAAAAAATAGTCACATTTATTTTTCTCTACGTATTTGCTCTTCTCTTCGCTTTACAATCAATGTCGGAGTGGTTTTTTTGGGATGAGTTTTCGGCTAGATTTAATTTTATTGCAGTCGATTATTTAGTTTATTCAAAGGAAGTTTTGGGAAATATTAAAGAAAGTTATCCCATGAATAAGTTGTATTCAGCTGTAGCATTTTCAGCCTTGATAATCTTTGCATTTTTTTTCAAACTATTATCCAGCCACAAGCAAGGCCTTAAATCTGAAGAGCGTTTTGTCGGTAGAACTCAATATGCCTTTGCTTTTTTTCTTCTTCCCTTGTTTTCATTTTTTGTGATTGAAAATGTGGTGAAGAATCCTTCGCGCAATCAATTAGTCAATGAACTTTCGTACAATGGACTCTACCGCTTATTTCATGCCTTTAGGCATAATGAACTCGATTACGATTCTTTCTATAAAACTCTCGATCAAACTCAAGTTTTGAGCCTGATGAAAAATGAGTGGGGAATATCGTCACAAGATATTTTTCCACTCGAAAGAAATATTCAAAACTCTTCCACTGAAAAAAACTATAATGTCATGTATGTCGTGATGGAATCCATGGCTGCTAGTTTTATGGCCGAATTTGGAAACACTCAAAAGATCACTCCCAACTTAGATCGAATTGCACAAGAGTCATTATTTTTTTCAAATATTTATGCGACGGGAAATAGGACTATACGAGGAATGGAAGCCCTCACGTTATCTTTGCCACCTACGCCAGGTTATTCCATTGTTAAAAGACCAAACAATGAAAATCTATTTTCCATTGGGAAGGTTTTCTTTGATAAAGGTTATGAAAATAAATTTATCTATGGAGGCTATGGTTACTTTGATAACATGAATTATTTTTTTGCGAACAACCATTTTCAAGTAGTCGATCGAACAAATTTTGAAAAAAACGAATACGTCATGGCAAATATTTGGGGTGTAGATGATGAATCATTGTTTAATAAAGCCATTAAAGAAGCAGATTTAAGTTATAAAAGTAGAAAGAAGTTTTTTAGTTTTGTTATGACGACTTCAAATCATCGCCCCTTTACTTATCCAGATGGCCGTATTGATATTCCTTCTCATACATCTAGAGAGGGAGCTGTTAAATATACCGATTATGCTCTGGGAAAATTTATTGAGGATGCTAAAAAGAAACCTTGGTTTGCTCAAACCATTTTTGTTATCGTGGCAGATCACGGAGTTGGTGGTCGTGGTGCCTCTAACATTCCGATGCATTTATACCATATTCCATTTATGGTTTATGCTCCTGGTTTGGTTAAAACAGGAAAAATAAATCGTTTAGCATCACAAATCGACGTAGCTCCGACCGTTTTATCGCTCTTGGGGTTTAATTATAAGTCCAAATTTTTTGGCAAAAATATCCTAACTATGAATGAAAGTGACGAACGGGCCATTTTAGGGACTTATTCTAATTTGGGATTTTATAAAAATGGTACGCTCGTGACCTTAAATCCCAATCGCGAAGTCTTATTCAATGCATACGATCCAATGAATAAGGTGATTTCAACGGATAAAATCCCTGAGAATAATGATCTCCTTAATGAAGCCATCAGCTACTATCAACATGCCTCTTATGTCTGGAAGAAGCAACTTTATAAAGCGCAATAAAGTAGTAGTTGATCTCAATGCTTTACTTCGAGGATAAAGTTTAAATGACTTATATATTTTAAGATTAAATTAAGTCTGAAATGCTCTATTTTTTACCAAACATCACGATGAAGACTTAAATAATTTTTACACTAGTTTCTTTCATCTCTTAAGTTGGAGGTTTTTATGTGCGATGTTTGTAAAGCCGAAAAAATGGATTCTAAATTTCGCAACGGCAATAAAAATTTTTTGGTGAGAGCCGAACTATATAAAGTATTTAAAGGGAACATTGCTATAGTTAATCTATGCTATATTCACTCTCTGGAGCTTTTTTGGTGGGGAGAAAAGCGTTTTCTTTTGACTCATTTAAAATTTGCTCGGCACTTAGCTACTCAAACTCATATATCTCAAAGTGAAAATGGTTATGCTCATCTTTACGAAGATTTAAATTTGAGCGCTTGAGACTTTTAGTTTTGTGTCCTAAGTGTTAAGAAAATTTTTGAAAAATATAATAGAGTAAACATCGATTTGCTCGCAGTGAATTTTAAAAAATCCTCAAAATTTTAACTTCAGATTAGCTTTCCAAGTGAATCAATTTAAGTATAACATTTTGTTGAATGATACCAATCTTAATGTGCAAGGGTAGAGTGATGATCAATAATGAACAAACTCATTATTTAGAAGTTAAAAATTTTATTAATGGTGAATTTGTCGGAGATTTTGATGATTGTATAGAAGTCCGTGATAAATATTATCAGCACTCAATTGCCAAGGTTAGTAAACCAACTGATACTGACATTTCAATGTGTCTTGAAAGTTCTTACGAAGCATTTGTTAGAAATAAATACCTTTCAATGGAAGATCGCTACAATTTTATTGAGCAGTTTAAAAATAAATTAATTGAAGAAAAAGATAAGTTTATTGAAATTATGATTGCCGAAAGTGGCAAACCTAAAACATTTGTCCAGACTGAATTTTATCGATCAGTAAAAGTTTGCGAACTGACTCTGGCCATGCTTTATCATGATCTCGGGGAGACTCATCAGATAGATTACGGAGCTGGTAAGGGTAAAACAGCTTTAAGTAAAAGATTTCCGATCGGCCCGGTGTTGGCAATGTCACCATTTAACTTTCCCTTGAATTTGGCCATGCATAAGGTCATACCAGCTTTAGCGCTAGGGTGCTCGGTTATTCTTAAGCCTTCGCCTCATACACCATTAACAGCTCAAGCTTTAGGCGGGATCGCCAAAAAAATTCAACTTCCCGAGGGGCTGTTAAATATTGTTCTGGCTTCAAACGAACAGACATTGGAGATGCTTCAAGATCCTCGAATTAAAATGCTCAGTTTTACTGGCTCTGATAAAGTTGGATGGCATTTAAAATCTCTCGCCTCTAAAATGAAAGTTACTTTGGAGTTAGGAGGCAATGCTGCTGTCATCATTGATAGATCAGCGATGACTTCGGAAGAGCAATTTCATAGTATCGTTAAAAAATGTGTCACAGGTGCGTTTTTAAATGCAGGCCAGGTGTGTATATCGATTCAAAGAATATATATCGATGAAGATATCTATGAGAAGTTTAAAGAAGCATTTTTAACACAAGTTCGAGAAGTTGTTGTAGGTAATCCCAATGACCCAGAAACACTTGTTGGGCCGTTAATCGATCAAGTTAGTTTGATTCGAATTAGTCAATGGGTTCAAGAAGCGATTGAAAATGGCAGCCAACTTTTATATGGGGGAGAAGTTCTAGACAGCGAAAAAAATCTTTTTATGCCAACAGTCTTTGAAAATGTTCCCCTCGATTTAAAAATAGTTGGAGAGGAGGTCTTTGCCCCTGTCGTGAGTCTTTTTAAGGTTCGCTATTTTGACCAAGCGATCAAAGACATTAACGCTTCTCGTTTTGGCTTACAAGCAGGCCTTTTTACCAATCAACATTCTCAAATTCAATACGCTTATAATCACTTAGAAGTTGGGGCATTGATTATCAACGAAATTCCAGGTTTTAGAGTGGACTCGATGCCTTATGGTGGTATCAAAGATTCAGGATTTGGTCGAGAAGGAATCAAAAATACCTTTTATGAGATGACAGAACCCAAGCTATTAATTTACTAAAAATAGAAACTTTGTTATGATCACCACATTTTAATTTTTTGTGGGATATTAACGGAGATCTTTATGACAGTCAGAGTACGATTTGCGCCATCACCAACAGGCTACTTACATATTGGAGGTGCGCGAACAGCTATGTACAACTACCTATTTGCTAAAGCGATGGGTGGAAAATATATTTTAAGAATTGAAGATACCGATCTAGAGCGCTCTAAAAGAGAATATGAGGAAGCGCAAATTCAAGATTTAAAATGGTTGGGAATCACCCACGACGAAGGACCTGATGTGGGAGGAAATTTTGGCCCTTACCGCCAATCGGAAAGAGGCCATATTTATAGCGCTTGGGCGCAAAAACTGATTGATACTGATCATGCTTATCATTGCTTTTGTACCGAGGAAGAACTCAATCAAAAAAAGGAACAAGCTACTCTGGAAAAAAGACCTCCTCACTACGATGGAAAATGTCGCAACTTATCTCAAGATGAAGCCAATGCAAAATTGCTTGCAGGGGAACAAGCTGTGATTCGATTTAAAGCTCCTAGAAAAGCATACGTGTTTAATGATCATGTTCGTGGCAGAGTTGTCTTTCCAGAAGGAATGGTCGGTGATTTTGTTATAATGAGAGCAAATGGAGTGCCTGTTTATAATTATGCCGTTGTAGTAGACGATGCTGCGATGGAAATCACTCATGTTATACGAGCAGAAGAACATTTACCAAACACACTTAGGCAGCTGATGCTATATGAAGCTTTTAATGTAAGCCCTCCAGAATTTGCTCACGTTTCATTGTTAATTGGAGAAGATCGACAGAAGCTCTCCAAGAGGCATGGCGCTACTTCAGTCAATCTCTACAAGGAAATGAATTACCTACCTGCTGCATTATTAAATTACTTGCTACTTTTAGGTTGGTCGCATCCAGAAGAAAAAGATGTTTTTAATATATTTGAATTGGGTGCACTTTTTAATATCGATCGCTTTACCAAAGCAGCTGCGATTTACGATATTAATAAATTAAATTTTATTAATGGTCAGCATTTAAGAAAACTACCTCTCGAAACGATGTTAAATGAAATGAATCAAATAATTCCACCAGAGCATTTATTTTTTAATCAAACAATGGATTGGAAGATGAAAGCCATTAATTTGCTAAAAGATCAGATAAATTTTTTTCCAGAAATGATTCCATTGCTAAACCAGTTTTTTGATATCGAAGAAGCCAGTGAGCAAGAGTATTTAGATATGAAAGCACTGGAATCAACAGTCAAAATAAAAGCTTTGCTTAAGTCTGAGATCTTAAAACTTAAAGAACAAAATTTTGAATTTTTAACTGAAGAAATTTTTGCCAGCTTTAGTGATAAAGTTAAATCTGAAGTCGGGGTTAAAGGTAAACCATTATTTATGGGGATTCGTTCGGCACTAACACTTAAAGCACATGGCCCAGAGTTAAAATTTATTATACCTCTAACACCTGTTGATGTGTTGATAGCTCGCTTAGATAAATAAAGTGGTTTTATATAAAATTAAAACTTTTTGTTAAAAAGAGCACTGCCATTTTTTTGTCCACTAACATTTTGAATTTCAATTTTTATTTCAATGCCCTTGTAATGAATGTATTGATATTCAACGCCACTAGCTTTGCGAGCTTCAGGCAGAAATTCTGGCACGTCTGATTTTAAGGCTTGCATGGCCTTAGCTTGCAAGCGGTGACGTTGATTGAATTGCATACCTAGTTTCGCTTGCACGACGGGCGCAATTTTTGAAACGTGCAAGGATAACTCACTGATAAAATTTTTCCATTCGATTTCAGTTTTCAACTCCAGAAGTGTTGGCTGCAATCGATAGTTTTGCTTGCTAATTTCTCGTGCAATATTCTCAAACTTTAATTTAAGTTCATTACTCCACCTTGTATCTGCTTTTAATTGATAGTGAGATCTCACTCCTATGTAATACGTGGAGCTGTGATCCCGACTTTTGTACATTTCTTGAACGGTTGGTATGCGGTGATCAAAAAAGGAAAGCATTAGTTCAATTCCAATAAATGGAACGATACTGCCATTATGATCTTTAATATCTATATAGTTCTCATTGGATAAAATTAATGTTTGAGAACTAGAGTTTATTTGACCATAATAAGGATTTGATTTTTTACCATAACTTTGAGCTAATCCTACTTTGAGCAAACCATTGCTATAATCTAACGCTGAGTTAAATGAAACTCCATAAAGATCATCTCCCGTTTGCGTTTTCCCTTGAAATAAGTTAGCTGTTCCATAAGGAGTTTTAAAGCTTACTTTATTAATTTGAAACTGTGAACCTCGTGCATATTCATCCTTTGCTTCATTTAAGGCTTCTCTAAGGAAAAGTCCAAGATCAGAGTTGATAACTCGAACTGCGCGGCCATTGCCATCATGGATTCTTATATGTGTTCCGAGAGATGGAATTGAATCATTTGTAATAAGAGCAGAAGCTCCTAGCGACTTATCTGGAGAATGTATTTCATCATAATTAATTCGATAGATTTGTTTGGTTTCATGACTCTTAAACAAAATCATAACATGTCCGACATCGAGTGAACTATAACGCACTAGAAAGATATCTTTAAAGCCAAAAGACTTTAGAATGTTCGCTTGAAATGTTGCAATATCTGTACAAATACCCCCAGGCGAATGGCTCGTAATTGAATTAAGTAGTGCTTCAGCTGAGACGGTTGTATTTTTAATTTCATTCATCGAGAGAGCTGCACGTTCGTGGTTGTATGTTAGGTTTAATAATTCACCAATTTTCGCTACTAGGGCAAGTTTTTCGTCGTGATTCAAGTCCATTCGATATCGCTTTAAGATAGATTCCCATTGATGAGGTTGAGTCAGCATTTCATAGAGGACGAGATTTTTTTTAATAGCAGATAAACTTGGGGGGGATAAGTAATTATAATCTAGACATCTTTTGATATAGTCAGATCGATCCTGTAGTGAATCAATGTCATTAGGGCAAACATAATAATAGAAACCTATTTCGCTAAAAAATAATTTAATATCATACTCTCTGGAGCCGGTTGGTAGATACCATCCAAAGAAAATATCGTTAAATCCATGTGAGTATTCAATGATTGGTTCATTTGTGGGATGAATTGGAGTTGTAAAGAGAAGGCTCACTTCATATTTAGAATTTTTATCAACTTGATTACTTTTATATGAATCGGTCAAGAGATCAAGGCTAGTCGAATTGTGTTGAGAAATGGCAAGGGGAGATTGGAGGTTGTTGTAAAGTGAGTCTATTTCGGATTGATCTATTCCGAATGTCATGGGTTTATTTTGCATAAACACATTGTTGTCGATTGTGGAGCCTTGATTTGATTTAGAAGGGGAATAGGCTTGATTTGATCTTAATTTAAGAAAATTCTCCCAGGATAAAAGTATGTTTTTTGAAGTTTCTAAATCTTTTTCTATCTCTTGGGCGTTCAATGAGAATACATCTATGATCAAGTAAATAAACGTTATGAGCTTTAAGGTTTGTAAAATATTCATATTTATCTTTTTTTGTGATTATAGCTATTTTGGAGATAATGAACAAAGTTGAAATTTTAGTCAAACTTTAAAATTGATAAGAGTAATTAATTTAGGAGTGTTGATAATAAATATAAATAAGACGGCAAGTGAAAACTGATTAGCCACGCATTCCTCATTGTAATCTTTATCATAAAATGCAAAATGAGATAGCTTGTTTATTAGTTTAGGATTATATAATCATGAGGAAGTTGAGAGTTACGGGGTAGTAATGAAGTTTAATCTTGGGAAAATGAAAAAGAAAATTAAGGCGGTGCAGTTAGGTAGTCTTTTTTTATTGGTTTTGTGTTCGAGTGTTTTTGCCAGTAATTATTCCACTCACAGTAGTGGATATATAATTTCTGCAAAGGAACAAAAAATTGCAATTGCTAATTTAAAGAAATTAAAAAAATCACAATCCGGAAAAAAGCTCAACCTTCTTTCGCTTACATCAAAAGAAAAGAATGAGTTATTTAATTTAAAAAATGCCCTGATTGTTTTTGATCGGAAGTATGTTTTGACTAAGAAAATTAATGAGTTTTCTCAGATGAGATATGCTCGCTTATTTGAAAGAGGGGAGAGTTTAGATTCACAGTTAAGCAAACTCGTAGTTGAGGTATTGAATTTGAAGTTTAATAGCATAGATGATTACGACCAAGAACTTATTAGAGGGTTGTTTTACTTGGTCTTTGAAAATGCTAAAAAGCAAGCTACTGGAATTGATCTTGTAGAGTTTAACAATTACTTAATTTTAGTGGATACTTGTTTGCAGATTAAACAGATGAATGATGAGCAAAGAATTCAAGATTTTATAAGCCAAATGTTTTCTCAGGTTAATTTAACAAGTTCATATTCTAAGTTTTATATGAAAAAATTTGCAGAAGCATTTATCGACAGCTTTTATGAAGAAGCTGGCAATTTAAATGATTACACTCCTGTTCAATCTGACTACTTATCTTATCCCTTTAAATATTTTTTAAAAAACCAAATCGATCAAGGTTTGCTTAAAGTTAAAAAGACAGAGATGGATGGTCTTTAATGTGGATCTATTAACTGGTCTACGAGATTCATCGCACCTTTAATGACAGAGGCGACCCCTTGACCGGGAAAATGTTGATCCCCAATTTGATAAAAATGGGGAGCAATTTTAGGGTGGTAGACTTTTTCCAGTAAGCTTGTTTTAAGATCGTGACCAAGTCCCCCCACACTTCCTAAGTGGCGCAAAGTATAATCCCGAAATGTTTTATTGGTTCCTGTTTTTAAATGCCCTATATCCGATCTCGATAGGTCAAAGACTTGGGTAAAGTCATTTAAAATAATGTCCGCTAGCGCAGCTTTTTTACTTTCATACGCTTCTTTGTTTTGCTCATGGATTTCAAAAGGAAATTCATCGCAAGGAATATGAATTGAAATAGTGACAGTTTGTCTCTCGGTATATTGTTGTTTTTGCCCTTGTTTTGTTTCTATCGCAGGACTTCTTTGAAAATCTTCGGGGTGGGAAAAAGAAACAAAATACGATTGAGCATCGTTTATAAGAGCGCGCTTGGTGATAACTTGATGATACAAGTCCTGTCGCTTGGTATTTGGTATGGTAAAATATAAAGTAAATGCCGAGTATAGAGCACTATCATCGCGGAGTTTTAAACTAAGTAGTTCTCGATTATTATTTTCTGGAAGCGTGCTTATTATATTGCGAGCAAAAATACTTCTCTTGTTCGTTGTGACATTATAGCCTTTAAATTTCCCACGGTGGATAAAACTTAGTTTCAAGACTTGTTCGCGGGCATAGAGGTGCGAACATTTTTTTTCCAAGCTTTTAACAAAGCCCTTCATTCCTCCCATCGGATAATATGTATTATCAGGATAAGTCACTCCCAGTATGCCCATGAGTGCAGGGGTTTGCTCGGGCGAGTTTTGAGCTGTGATTAATAGCAATTCTCGAAAAATAGTTAAAAGCATTTCTTTAATTATAATTTCTTCATCGCTATTAAAATCCACAAATGCCGCATCAGAATACGCTCGATAGGATTTAAAAAGTAGTGGAAAAAGCTCGAGCAAAGCCAAATTTTTTTTCCACGCACTCAAGCTGTTATTTAAAAAAGGGGAGAAGTGATGAATGGGGAGCAAGTATTGATCCACAGAAAAATAAGAACGAGTACTTAGCATTTTTTGGATACTTAAAAAGTGAATAATCGCCTTTTGAATTTTTACTTCGCGATCGTGGGAGCAATTGATCCCATGACCTTGCATCATTTGCTTTAGATTTTCTCTAATCACTTCATGGTTAAACGAATGGCGCCATTCCATATTATTGAAATGTGTGATGAGTCCAGGATGCATTTGCTTTTTATCAATTTCTAAATTGATTGTGCGGCAAAATCTGGCCAGAGGTCCGTGGAAGTGCTGATTTTGATAATTCTCATCTTGAAAGCCCGAAAGAGTTGTGGCACCGACATCAAAAGTATATCCTTGATGGGTAAAATAAGACGATTGGCCGCCGAAGAAATGGTGCTGTTCAAAGAGCCTATAACTAAGTTGCTTTTTTTCGAGTAAAGCTGCCGTGGCGAGACCCGCCGCTCCACCACCTATAATAACGTAATCGACGATCGGTTCATTCATTTTTTTATTCCTTTTTACAATCATATATGGAAAAGGCGAAAAAAAACATTGAACAACAATTATACTTTTTTAAAAAAAGTTTGATGTTTTATACTTCTCATAGTTTGGTTTTCAACTAATGAAAATTATAAATTCACCTGGACTTGTATGCTTAGATTCATTTTTCTAGTGAATCGTTCTAGGTATACAAAGGATAAAAGCTCTGATTGAATATTAGCATAATTATTTCATCACCCTTAAACATAGATCGTGTTGTAAAATAAGTGAGCTTAATATGACCTACGCTATCGAAACCAATCAATTGGAAAAAGTTTTTAAGACCTATCAAAAAGAAGAGGGTCTAGTGGCTTCTGTTAAAAACTTATGGAGTCGTAAATACGACCATCGCACTGCCTTTCATCCCACTTCTCTTAAAATAAATGAAGGACAAATCGTCGGTCTTATTGGGGCAAATGGAGCAGGTAAGACCACCTTTCTAAAAATGCTCTCGGGACTTATACAGCCAACTTCGGGAAGCGCTCGGGTGCTGGGCTTCGATCCATCGAAGCGAGAGAATGATTTTTTAAGACAAATTAGTATTTTGCTGGGGCAAAAAAATCAACTGTGGTGGGATATTTCTCCCTTGGATTCATTTCGGCTCCTCACTAAAATCTATGATCTCGATGAAAGTGTTGCTAAAAATAAAATTGCGGAACTTGCTCATCTGCTTCAATGTGAACATGTACTTAAAACACAATTGAGGCGATTAAGTCTCGGTGAAAGAATGAAAATGGAATTGATTGGGGCTTTACTTCATTCACCCAAAGTTCTTTTTTTAGATGAACCCACAATTGGTCTCGATATTATGGCCCAAGAAAGTATCAGGCAATTTCTCTCACAATATGTAAAAGAACACAAACCGACAATTATTTTAACCAGTCACTATATGGATGATATATCAGTTTTGGCCCACCAATTACTGCTGATGAGTAAAGGGAAAGTTGTCTACGATGGAACGCCAACACATTTTATGGATTTAATGCAAAAAGAAGGGAGCCAAGAGGAGGTCGATTTTGAAGAAGTTATTATGCGCTTTTTACAAAAGGAATCTGGCCTTTTTTAATTTGGCCATTATATCCAACTTAGAATACAGATTTAATTTTTTTATCGACGCTGTTATTCAACCGTTAATGGTAGCGGGGACGGAAGTCTTACTATGGACGGCCATATTTTTAAGCTCGGCTCAATCCACCATTGGAGGATTTGGAGTCGATAGTTATTTAGCCTATGCTTTATGGGCCGCTTTTTTTTCGCGCATTTCGACCAATTGGATGTACGAGTTTCGCATGATTGAAGAAGTGAGTTCCGGCACGCTAAACTCATTATTAGTTCGCCCGATGTCTTTTTACGAATACTATTTATCACAACTGCTCGGTTATAAATTTGTAGTCACTTTTATTTCGATAATTTTCCCACTTGCTGCTAGTTTTATTTTTAAATTGCCACTTTTTATCGAACGCTTGCCACTTGTTTTGCTTCTTAGTTTTTATTATTTACTTTTAGTGCACTCAATTAGCTTTTTTATTTCAAACTTAGCATTTTATTTTACAAAAATTAGTTCCATGACGGTGGCAAAAAATTTATTACTTTGGATCTTAATGGGCGAATTATTTCCCTTGGATTTATTGCCGACGAAAGTAAAAGAAATTCTTTGTCTACTTCCTTTTGCCTCAGGAGTTTACGTGCCGATTTCATATCTTACAGGGCGCATCGATAGTTATTATGTCCAAGTGGGTTTTGTATCTATAACAATTTCTCTCGTGATCATTAATGCATTGGCTTACTTTATGTGGAATCGCTCCTTAAGAGAATACACCGGAACAGGTGCATAGGTAGATGTGAGGAGAAATAATGAAAACATTTAAAAAATATTTGTCTCTGTATTGGATGATGTTTAAAACAAGTTTAATTTCAGATCTCGAGTATCGTGCCAATTTTATCACTCGCGTTTTTACCGATATATTTTGGTATCTTTCGCAAATATTAATGTTCGAAGCCATCTATCAACACGTCAATAAAGTGGGAAGTTTTGGAATTTTAGAAACGAGAGTTTTTTTGGGATTGGTATTTGTGATCGATGCTTTCTATATGATTTTTATTCATGAAAATATCGAAAATCTTCCCACCAAAGTGAGCAAAGGGGATCTCGATTTACAGCTTGTAAAGCCCGTCAATTCGCAATTTATGCTCAGTTTACAAAAAGCTAATACGGCCATTTTTAGCAATCTAATACTTGGGATCGCTTGGCTTACATATGCTCTTTTTGGATATTATCAACAATTTGATTGGCATGTGATGGTTAGAATTTTAAGCCTCTTGATCTATATTCCCTGCGGTGTATGCATTGTGTATTCCTTTAGAATACTTTTTGCCATGACTTCTATCGTATTTGTAAAATCGGAAAGTTTGCAATATTTATGGTGGAATTTTTATCGCTTGGGGATGCGTCCAGATTCTATGTATATACCATGGATGCGCATGATCCTGCTTACTTTTATACCGATGTCGGTGATTGTGTCAGTGCCCGCGCGTATCGTTCTTGGTATCGCTGATGGGTGGATGTTTTTTATTCCAATCGGTATCAGTCTAATTTTGTTACTCATTTCTAAAGTTTTTTGGGACTTTTCTTTAAAAAGATATTCTTCGGCCAGCTCTTAAAATGAAGTCGCAAAGAATTTAGTGAAAAAAATATAAAATGGTGTAACATATTAAGGTAAGCATTTAGCATAATTGGAGGAGCCTCTATGTGTCTTTTATGTGTGGAGTTTCAAAAAGCAAAAATGACTCGCGAAGAAGTGTTAAAAGCCCTTCCTGAAATGATTATGTTTGCCAAAACAGAAAAAGAAAAAGAGCACTTTGAAAAATTAAAAAAACTCGAAGGCGATGAACTGCTTCAAGAAGTTCTTAAAAATCAAAATGCCTTGGTTACGCGTGGATTTGTCTAACTAGTCTTTTAAAAACTTAAGAAGTTTTTCAATTTTTTCCGGATGTTTTTTGTAATTAAGTGTGCTTAAGAAAATTTGTGACTTAGGCAAGTCTGGCACTTCTGTGATAATCAAATTATTTTTTCCGTGTACGTAGTGATCGGGAACAATCGCCAATCCCAATCCGCTTTCAACCAATTTCACCATGGTTTCAAGTGAATTGACTTCCATATATTCGATCTTTTTATTTTTAGTTAATTTAAAAATATGGTCATTTTCAGAAAATACGATCCATTTATAATCGTTTAATCTTTTTTTGTTGATTTCAAATGTTGAAATAAGCACTAGTTTTTCATCGAACAATCTTAGCGATGAAATGAGTTCACTTTGAATATTTTCAGTTCCAAATATAATGTCGAACTTTCCATTTTCTAGTCCGTGTTTCATTTGGTCGATATCGCAGGACTGAACATTGATTTGAAATTTTTCTTCGCGCATATAGCGGATCAAAATATTAGAAAACCAGTTTTTAAGAATTCCTTCGAGAATCCCAATTTTAAGTGCAGGAGCATCTTGGCTTTCAAAAATTTGGTTAGTGTGGGCTTCAAAGTTTATTGTGGCCTTGAGGAGCTCTTTTCCCTTTTGAGTCAGCATGATGCGTTTACTTGATCTTAAAAGTAGTTCAACTTTTAATGCCTCTTCGAGAAGTTTAATTTGGCGACTGACTGCCGATTGAGCAATACCTAATTCCTTTGAGGCTTTCGAGAAACTTTCATATTTACATGTGAGAACAAAAGCTTTGAGATAGCGATAATCGAGCATATTTAACCTTTAATTATGAGAGTGAACTTTCCATTTTTGTGGGAGGAGTGAGGTCAGGTTTCGTTTTCCAAAATTTTCCATGGTAGTCTTTTTGATGGTGATTAGTGACAACAAAACCTTCGTCATTCGTTTCTAAATCTAATTTGTAGTCTACCGTAACTTCATAGAGATAAAAAGCAGCAAAAGGATCGACCGCCACAAAAACTCCCGTGGGATCGATTGGTTTCGATAAACTTTCTTCATGCTTTGCCAAATCAAGATCATTTTTTAAAACTGCTTCCACTAAAATGTCATCTTCGTGCAAATCAGTAAAGCCAGCGGAATAGGTAAAGCCATCGCAACCTTTTCCCGAAATCACCAAGCGAAAATATTTTCCGGCGAGGGTGAAGTCGTTTTCGAGAATTAATTTAAGTTGTGAAAGAGCAGAAGAGGTAAAGGCTAGATGCGGTTTTTTGATTTTTTCTAGATCTATTTTATTCTCTATTTTCATCTTGTTTTGTACCATTAAAAGTGGGTTAGAATTGACTAGTATCAAACCCGATTTAAAATGAAAGGCCTAAAAAAGGAAAATAATTATGCAAATCTCTTACAAAGTCAGCATCCCTCATCCTTCAACGCATCAGGTAGTTGTCGAAATACGAGGAAAGAAGCCACTAAACTGTAACGAGTTGACTTTTTTTCTCCCGCGATGGAGTCCAGGTTCTTATTTAATTCGAGAATATTCGAGACATCTCTCTAAACTTGAGGCATTTAACCAATTGGGAGAACCTTTATATTTTAAACAAAATGATATTTCTACTTTTGAACTTTCATTTACAAAATTTACTTGCCAAAACCCAATCGATGAATTTTTGATTCGCTACCAAGTTTACTGTAAGGAACTCACCGTGAGAACCTCGCACGTGGATGAATCCCACGCATTTTTACACCTGCCCACTCTCTTGATGGGGCTTTTAAACGAGCACAATAATGCTCCCTTTCAAATGGGAAAGTCCGATGTAAGTGATAGAATACAAATTGAATTTCAATTTCCACCAATTTTTCAAAAAATAAGCACAGGGCTTAAGGAGTTGAGTGGATTTCCGCGCGATCGTTTCGTTTATAGTGCCGATAGCTACGATGAGTTGATCGATTGTCCGGTAGAAATTGGATGTCAGGAAACCGATGGATTTTTAGTCGATGGTGTCGAACACGAGTTGGCCTACTATGGAAAGATGCTTCCATTCGACCATCCTTTAAAAAACGATTATCAGAAAATCGTGCAATATATTTTAAAGTATATGCAAGGGGCTCCTTACGAGCGTTACGTTTTTATCACGCATTTTATTCAAGGGCTCGGTGGAGGTCTCGAACATTTAAATTCGACTGCTTTGCAATTTTGTCCCTTTCAATTGCAGTCGCGCAAAGGTTATCTCAATTATTTAAATCTCGTTTCACACGAATTTTTCCACCTGTGGAACGTGAAAAGAATTAGACCGTTTGAATTAGGCCCATTTGATTATTTAAAAGAAGCATATACCTCGATGCTGTGGCTCGCCGAGGGCTTAACTAGCTTGATGGACGAATTGTTTGTGTACCAAGCGGAGCTCATGACCAAAGAAGAATACCTCGATTTCCAAAAAGATAATTTAAATCGTTACATAAGCGTTCAAGGAAAAAAATTTCACAGTCTCGAACAATCATCGGAAAACGCTTGGATTAAGCTTTATCGCCCAGATGAAAATTCAAATAACTCTTCCATTTCATATTACTTAAAAGGCGGCATTGTTTTTTGGTGTTTGCATATCTTGCTCTCCGAAAAAAATGCTGGGATTAGGCAAGTGATTCTCGATATGTGGGAATCCTACAAATCTCACCCCGAGCATGGATTAAAAAAGGAAGATGTTTATGCATTGGTTGAAAAATGGGGTGGAGAATTGATCTTAAGTAAATTTCAATCGATGATTGAAACAACAGAAGAGATCGATTTAGAAACGATCGCGCGCAAGGCCGGAATCAATATTGCTTGGGAAGCCGATAGTTTTGTGTTGGGAGCCGATTTTGAATTTTCCCACGATCGCGTCCTGATCAAAAGTGTTCATCTCGATGGAGCTTTTTTTGATGCAGGATTAAATGCAGGAGATGAAATTTTGGCCATTGATGGCATGAGAGTGCTCAAAGATAGAATGCAGGAGGCATCTAAATTTTTATTGCCAGAAAAACGTTATCTTTTGACTATTTCTCGACTTGGAGTGCTCTTAGAAAAAAGTGTGGTGTTAAAAGTGGGGATCAGAAAAATAAAAGAGCTGACCGTTTTCGATCAGCACTTATTTACTAAAGTTTTTAACGAGAAAATTTAAAGTTAAAAAAGTCCAAAGAGTCTATGTCAAGATTCAGTTTTTCAATTAAATCTTTGAGGGTATAAACTACTTTGCTTGGGATAGTTGTTTTAAGGCTTGAGCGCAGTTACTTAGTTTTCTTTTAAATTCGACGGCTCTTTTGAGAGGATGCTCGATAATTTTGGATGTTTTTCCAGTGCGATGATCTCTAATGCTTAAAACGCGAGAGAAGTTTTTTTGAACATGCACGGCTTCGACAAAATATCCTTCTGGATATTCAGGGTCATAATAAAGCGTTTCAGCTTTAAATCTAGTCGTTCCTAAAATTGGGAATGTATAATAACTATCTTCTATTCTATTTCTTACTAAAAATTGACCAGTGATTAAATTTAATCCCACCAATTCTTCGTATTCAGGGAAAGTGATCGTCGATAAATCTTTTAGTCGTATTCCGTTAGGAGGAGCGATAAAAAGTGTGTGTGGAAGAACACGATCTTCTAAAAAATTTAAATTAGCAGAGGTTATTTGTTCAGATGTCGAGATGAGTTCTGTAGCTTCTAGGTTTTGATTATAAGCATAGACTTTGCTTTTTGAATGAAGGTTTATTTTTTGAACTTGATTGACGACTGTTTTAAACGTTAGCTCCATGGAGACTTGCAGATCGCCTTTTTTTCTAGGAAGAGCGAGAGTGCTAAAGCTTGCAAACTCCTCGAAGCCAAGAGTTTTTTGACCAACATGATTTTCGGCAAAAATTCTTTGAACTATGACACTATCATTTTCTAAGTTAACAGCTGAAATTTGGTAGCGCGTACCCGGTTCATTTTTTTTCTCAATTTCCATTCCTGGTTGAAAAAATGGGGAGAAGGATTGAAGAAACTTACCATTTGAAAAATATAAATTTTGCAAACTCGTCTCGTTGACTACTGGGGAGTTGGTCAATTGGTATTCAATTCGATCATAATCAAAATCACTTTTAAGTAAATTTGTATGAACGAGCACTGGTTCAGCAAGTTTTTGGGGGGCACCGGTTTTAATATAAAAAGCGGGAATTCGAACAAACTCGTTTTCGTTGGTTGGATCTTCCACATATCCACGATGGGCCATTACGGAGGAAAATGTGAAGCTTAAACAGAAAATTGTGATTAAAAAATTATTCATCGTCGTGCTCATGGTCGGATCCGTGGGGATCTTTTTTGTAATAAGTGAAGAATTCTTTTTTAAACTCCATAAATTGATCATTTAATATGGCCTCTCTCGCTCTCTCTGCTAGCTTTTTATAGTAGGCTATGTTGTGAGTCGTAGCGAGAATTTGGCCCAAGATTTCATTGGAATCAAAAAGATGTTTAATATAGGCGCGGGAAAAGTTTTTGCACGTATAGCAATCGCAACTGACATCGATGGGATAAAAATCTCGCCTGTAGTTGCGGTGACGAATGCGCAACTTTCCTCGCGAGGTAAACAAAGTTCCACCGCGGGCGAATTTAGTTGGGATAATACAATCGCTCATATCGATACCATTTTCCCAAAGCATCACGAGGTCTTCTGGATTTCCAATGCCCATGGCATATCTCGGCTTATCACGCGGCATGAGAGGTGCCGTAAAGCTGACAATTTTTTCCATCCATTCAGCACCCTCACCCACGGAAACACCACCTATGGCATAACCAGGAAGATCGAAAGAAGTCACTGCTTCTACACATTTTTTTCTGAGGTCGTTGTAAGTTGATCCTTGGATAATTCCAAACAGTGCTTGCTTGGGATTATTCCAAGTTTTGATACATCTCTCGAGCCAGCGGTGGGTTCGTGACATCGACTGTAAGGTGTATTCATAGGTGGCAGGATAGGGAATACATTCATCGAATGCCATCATGATATCGCTGCCAAGATTTTGTTGGATTTCGATCGATGTTTCGGGCGATAAAAGAATTTTTTTACCTTTTTGATCCGAAAATTCTGCCCCTTCTTCTTTTATTGCTTTCTTTTGAAGTGAAAATACTTGAAAACCACCCGAATCAGTGAGAATCGGTCGATCCCAATTCATGAACTTGTGGAGTCCTCCAGCTTTTTTGACCAAGTCGGATCCAGGGGTTAAATGCAAGTGATAAGTGTTGGATAAAATAATTTTTGTATCCATATCTTCGAGGACTTTGGGTTGCAGAGCTTTAATCGCACCATGAGTTCCAACAGGCATAAAAACGGGAGTGGGGATTTCTCCATGAGGCGTGGTGATCACACCTGCTCGGGCTTTGGAGTGTTTATCCTCGTGAACTAATTTAAAATGAAAATGTTCTTTTACACGATCTTGAATGCGATCGTTCGATGATGAAGTCATGGAAGTATCCTTGGATAGGTCGATTGATTAATTTGATGTGAGTTCATTTTCTATACTCATACTGTGATCAAAAATTTTAAGGACTATAGCTGAAGGAAGCTTTATTTTCAATGAAATTGGAAATGATTGTAAATAATATACTCCACACAGTTTAATTTTCAAGTATTGAAAATTAAAAATGACTAATGACTTAAATGACTAGGCTCACTTGAAAGTTGTATCAATCTAGCAAAAATAAAAAGAAAATTAATCGAGAGATGAATAAGTTTAAATCAATCTATCCCTCTTTAAGATACGGTTTTATAGTTAAAATTTGAATTGAATGTGGCTATAAAGCATGCCCCGCAAGGGCTATTTACTTCTGCCCTAATGGAACCGCGATGCAGTTCAATTATTTTTTTTACTATGCTCAAACCTAGGCCATGACCTTTTAGCTGTAGAGCGTTTTGGCTACGGTAAAAGGGAGTAAATACATGTGCCAAATCTTCTTTTAAAATACCTATACCGCGATCAGAAACTCTCAACTCTAAATGAGTTGATGCTACTTTTTCCGCATTGCTTGCAATTATATTTAAACTTACGACAATTTGGTTATCAATTGGGCCGTATTTTATAGCATTTTCAATCAGATTATAGATGGCGATTTCAAAAAGGAATGGGTTACCTTGCATTTGAATGATTTCATTTGAATTAAAAACGATCGCTTGTGTTGATTGCTGCTGAAATTCAAAGAGGCATATTTCTATGAGTTCATTTAAGTTGAATGTTTCAAAGTTATTTTTATTTGAACTGTTAATGTTGTTGAGAAAGATTAGATTTTCAAAAAGTAAAATAGGCTTTTTAAGTTCATCGTTAAAATTTTTTAGTAGAACATTGGCTTCCTGATCGTGAATCAGTGCTTCGTGTTGTTTGAATATTTCTTTTAATTGTTGAAGGTAGTTTGTTAATATTGTGAGCGGCGTTCTCAGTTCATGTGCAAATTGGTTTAAGAATTCTTCAAAGAGATGCTTGTCGACAGTTTTTTCAGTTTTGTCGATTGTGTAGCATACAAAATATAGATTGTTACTAGTTGGTGTAATGTAAAAATCAAAATATCTTTTATGCCCATGAAACTTAGAGAATTCTTGAATTTGTTTAAGCTCGTTGGAGGTATTCTGTTGAATACTTTGATTGATAATTTGAGCAATTTCTGGATGGCGAAGAGTTTCTATTATATTTTTGGACTGGGGCATCGGTTTGTTCGATTGTTTACCCATGATGATATTTTTCTCGCGGTCAATGATAAAGATTTCGATGGGTAATGTTTGTATAATTGCCGAAAGGATTAATTCACCTTGCTCGAGATTTTTAATTTTTTTATCGAGTTCTTTAATTTTCTTGTTTTGATAGTATTGCCTTTCTTCATTTTTTTGGATTCGTCTGATAAAGTCGATGATTATATTAACAAGAAATAAAATTGCGAGAAGAATCAATAGTTTAATTTGAATATTTTTGAAATCTTGAATTGGTAGCAAGAACTTTAAACTTAAAAAAATGAGTAATAAATTGATTAAGTATCTCAACATAATATTTAATCTTCTGGGTTAATTCTGTACCCAACTCCTCGAATTGTTTCTATAAATGCAGCGTGATTTTGTAGTTTTTTCCTTAGCCCAAAAATGTGTGTGTCAATTGTTCTTTCAGTAACAAATACTGGAGTATCTTGAATCGATTGAACTAGTTGGTTTCTAGTAAGAACTTTGCCTGGAGATTTTATAAATGCAGTTAGTATTTTAAATTCTGAAAGTGTTAGTTCTATTTGTTCTTCATCTATCCATGCTTTGCATTGATCGAGATTGAGTTTAATATTTTTAAAAAGATATATATTTTGGATGATCTCTTTTTTTAAAAGTTGTTCTCTTCTTCGGAGTAAAGAATGTATACGTGCCAGCAAGATATTAGGATCAAATGGCTTGGTTATATAGTCGTCTGCTCCCAAGTCGAGACCTTCGATTATTTGCTCTGGTCGAGAAAGGGCCGTAAGCATTAGTATCGGGAGTTCTAAATTTTTTTCATTTTCACGAAGATGTTTTAATAGATCTAAACCTGAAAGTCCTGGAAGCATGCGATCGAGAATTAAAAGATCAATTGAACAATTTGGGTTGGATTTTAAAAAGTTATAAGCCTCCATTCCATCTTTAAATGTAATGCACTCAAATTGATGTTTTACTAACAAGGTGGTCAAGTAATTTAAGATTTCAATTTCATCTTCTATCACACAAATTTTTAATTTTTGCATATGGTGCTCTCTCTTATCGACTACTTTATTTTATCTGTCGAATGTCTAATATCTGACCCCGATTCAAGAAAAATAACATCTTCGGCAATGTTTTTCGCATGATCACCAATTCTCTCTAAGTTTTTGGAAATTTTAATTACCCCATAGCCGTAATCAAAATGAATTTCATTATTTTTAATTCTTCCAATATGGTTTTTGATAATATCTCGATTCATATTGTTTATGATTTGATCATGAGAAATAACATCAGTAGACATTTTTGTGTTGGAATTGACAAAAGACTCAATCGCATTTTTAACCATTAATCCAACTTCTGTTAGCATGCTTTTAAGTTGCGGATTGTCACCCGCAAGTTCGAGAGAGTGTCTTTTAATTTTCAGACTTTGATCTCCCATGCGTTCTAAGTCAGAATTAATTTTCATCATTGCTATAACTGTTCTTAGGTCTTTGGCGTGTGGAGCTTTGAGGGCAATAAATTTAAAACATGAATCATCTATTAAGAGATGGTATTGATTTATCCTTTGTTCAATTTCATAGTGAAAGGGAAGATCTTTCTCTTTATCTAGAGAAAACATTAAACTTTGTTCAACGAGACCGGCCATTTCAAGAATGAGTTCCCTTAATCTTTTTATCGTCATTTCCATTTAACCAAATCTCCCCGAAATATAATCTTCCGTTTGTTTTTCTTTTGGATTCGTAAAAATAGTGGAGCTTAAGTTGTGCTCAATTAGTTGTCCATAGATAAAAAATGACGTCGTGTCGGAGACGCGAGCAGCTTGTTGCATATTATGAGTCACGATGATTACGGTACAATCTTTTTTGATTTCGGAAAGCAACTCCTCAATTTTTGCAGTTGCAATGGGATCGAGTGCCGATGTCGGCTCATCCATAAGAAGAATGGTTGGTTCGACGGCCAGTGCCCGGGCAATGCACAATCGTTGTTGTTGCCCTCCAGAGAGTGAACTTCCATCTTGATTAAGTTTATCTTTTACTTCATCCCAAAGAGCTGCTTTGAGTAAGCACTGCTCTGCTGTTTCCATTAAAATACTTTTTTGTTTGATTCCTTGTAGTTTTAATCCAGCGACGACATTTTCAAAAATACTCATTGAAGGAAATGGATTTGGTTTCTGAAAAACCATTCCAATTTGTCGACGAATATTGACAACATCGATTTTACGATCGTAAATATTTTGTTTTTTTAAAATGACTTCGCCCGTTGCTTTTGCTCCTTCTGTTTCTTCATGAATTCGGTTGAGGCATCGAAGGTATGTTGATTTCCCACAGCCAGAGGGACCGATGATGGCATTAATCGAATTTTTAAAATAGGGTATACTAATGCCTTTGACTGCATGAAATTGATCAAACCATGCATTTAAATTTCTAGTTTCAAGCAAAGCTTCTTCTTGTTGCATATTTTACTTCCTAAACTCTTTTCTTTTGGTTAATAAGCGCGCCAACAGATTCATGGATAAAATAATTAGCATTAGGACAAAAGCACCTGCCCAAGCTAGGCGTTGCCAGTCTTCAAACGGGGAAATGGCATAAGTGTAAATTTGCACTGGAAGAGTCGCCATTGGGGAGCTCAAATTATAATTAATATATTGATTACCAAATGCTGTAAAAAGGAGTGGAGCTGTTTCACCAGATGCTCTTCCGACAGCTAAAATAATTCCCGTGATTAAATTTGTGAATTCTCCTCTTAATATTATATTTATAATTACTTTGTACCTAGGAAGTCCCAGAGCAAGACCCGCCTCTCTCAAATGATTGGGGACGAGTTTTAAAATTTCTTCTGAAGTTTTAATCATGATTGGAATCATAATTAAACTCAAAGAAATTGCTCCTGCGATAGCTGAGAAAGATTTCATTGGAACGACAAGTATGAGATATGAAAAAATGCCAATAACAATAGACGGGATTCCCAACATCATCTCTACTGAGAACTTTAAGAGACGAGCTAATTTATTTTTGGGAAATTCACTGAGAAATATTCCACATATTAAACTGGTTGGAATTGACATAAGGGCACCCATTAATACGATATAGATTGTACCAAGGATTGCGTGTTTCATTCCGCCTCCGGATTCTCCCACTGGGCGCGCCATTTCAATGAAAAAATTAAGATCGAGTGCATATGCACCTTTTTGAAAAATATATTTAAAAATGAGTATAAATGGAGTCAGTGTAACAACAAAGGCGAGGACCAGTATAATGGTGAATATGGTATTGCTTAATTTTCTTTTTATGTAATATAAATTATCCATTCTTGTTTTTATCCCAAAATTTAAAATCGTATGTCATTGTCTTGGCCAAGAGATTAAAGATCAGAGTCAAGGCAAATAAAATGAGCGCCATATAGCTTAAGGCAGCCAGATGAAGTGAGTTATTTGCATCAGTATATTCATTTGCCATAACAGATGCCAAAGTTGCGGCTGGAGCAAAGAGGGAGGTGGATATTTGGGGAGAGTTCCCTATGACCATTGTTACGGCCATTGTTTCACCTACTGCGCGCGCGAGACCAAGCACAATGGCGCTAATGATTCCGGACTTAGAAGATTTGATGACAGACATAAATAGCATTTCAGATTTAGTTGCTCCAAGAGCAAGAGATGCTTCTTTGAGATGTTGGGGACAAATTTCAAAGATTGACCGCATAATTGAAGTCATCGTTGGGAAAATCATTATGGATAATATGAGTGAAGCAGTCATTATTCCTAAACCAAAGCTGGGGCCTTGAAACAAACTCCAACTTGGAAATGATGTCATAAATAGAGGAGCAATTTGATTTTTTACAAAAGGAACTAAAATAAAAATTCCCCATAGTCCGTAAACTATACTGGGAATAGATGCGAGAATTTCTATAAAAATGCTAACAATTCTTTTAAATTTCTTATTTAAGTAGAAACAGATAAAAATAGACACGAGTAAACTTGCTGGGGCAGCGACTAATAATGCGAGAATTGAGGTTAGGATCGTTCCATAAATAAAAGGGAGTGCTCCAAATTGGTCTTCTACTGGATTCCAATCTGAGTTGATAATAAATTGGATGCCAAAAGTCTGGATGGCAGCTTGAGAGGCATTAAAGAGCTTATAAATTATAAAGATGAGTAAGATAACAATAGTGAAAGAAATAAATTTTAACAAATAAAAGAAAATTTGATCGTATTTTTTAGAACTTGAATTTTGCATGACTAATCATCTTAAAATTTTCTTAAAATTTAAAGAGTTTTCGTCGGTTAATTGTTAAGATTGTGTCGGCCACAGAAATATTGTACTCGCATGAAAAATCTTTAAAGTTAGGGCCTATACTCCTCACGGTTAATTTTAAAGTATAGAAAATTAAAAATTACCAATGATTTGTAAGCCTAGATTCAGTTTTTAAAGTGAATCGTAGTCGGCCCAATTAGGCCCCACTGCATCAATCAATTGAATCTTAATTTAGTGTGGCATTTGAGAAATATAGAGACGAAAACATTTATCCTTTGATCTGCGGATAGTGCATTTACCGAGATCCTTGTTTTCAAGTAAGAATTCGTAAAACTCAGGCAAGGTGTCTGCAACTTCAAGGACAGATTTACCTTCGTGTTCTCCAAAATCAATGATGACCTTGTCTTCTTCAATGATACCAGTCAATCGACTTACTTCCATATTTGCCATGATTCCCTCCCTAGAATTTAAGGCATTGATAATATGTTATAAATTTTTTCAGTTTTATTTATGTTTGAAAAGAAATTTAAGCTGAATTGAATTGCTCAACAATCACCATCAATTAATAGTGCTTAAAGTACATGACGATTAATTTAAACTCTTCAGGATATTGATCGGCAATTAAAACTCGAATCATGTCGAGTGCTTTATATAAGCTTTCTCGCTTTCGGAATGGGCGATCTGTCGTCATTGCTGCGATTGTATCAGTAACAGAAATCATCATTGTTTCAAAGCCATAAATGTTCATCGAATCTTGAGAGTTGGATAAATTAAATTCTTGAGTGAGAGTACTATACATGTGATGATTTTCGATCATTTTTAAAAATTGCGGAGGAAGCGGCGTTCTTCCTTTGAGGATTTCGACTGATATTTGCGGATGTTTCAAAAATAATTTTTTATCGTTAACGTCGAGAATTTCCTGATTATATTTTTCAACTGGAATTGCAGACATACCAATATCTTTTAAATAACTCGTGAGAAAAAAGTTTTCAATTTCTTTTTCTACATAGAGCTTGGAGTGCTTCATTATTCCGAGCAAAAAGAGAGAGGACAAAAATGGCTGAGCATATATATAATGGTGACCTTGTTTTAAGAATTCCTTAAAAAGTGGGAAGTGCAATTGAGGCTTATTAAATAAGAAGACGGCCAAGGCTTTTGCACTTTGAACTTGTAAGTTTAAGAATTCATCATTGGTTGGATCTTCATAAAGGTAGACTAAGTTAATGGCCAATAAGTTAGAAAGATACTTCGTTTTTTCAAGAGGGTCTCCAATAGAAATTGAGCGAGTGACATTCCTTAAATTCTCTTGTTGAGCTTGACGTAGTAATTCACGATCTTCAATTTGGACAAATAGTTGGGTTTGTTTTTTAGCAATGAGAGATTTTAAAAGTTCGCGATTAAGTACATCTCCTTTCTTTATCACAATATCGAGTAATCCACCTTGAGATGCATAGATAGCACATGGCGCTTGATGAAGAAAAAATGTCTCTCTAAAAGCGATGGGGAGCAACTTGTAGTTTAATTGATTCTGAAAAAATAATTTAAATCCGCTGGGCATTTTTAAAACTTTCGCTTGAGAATATATTTTAAGATTTGATTATACCGCTAACAAGTGGCTTATCAAGCGAATCTTAGTTTCCTTGATTGATGCCTAAATAATTGATTTAAAAAGACTAGAATTAAAAAATAAAACTTTGTTGACGAGATAGCTCAAGTATTATGTGCAAAGTGACGATAAAACAATCAAAGACATTGTGAGTCCTATTAATACTTTGAAGGAGGTAGAGATCATGGGCGATAAAAAAGATGCAAAGAAAAAAAAGAAACTAACTAAAAAAGAATTGAAAGCAATCAATCACCAAAAATTGATGGAGGATAGAAAGTCTACCAATGGAAACGTGATTGAAGTTAATTTTAGTAAAGATAAGAAAGCCGCTTAGTCTTTTAAAATTTTTGCTCTAAATCGAGAGGGAGTCGCTTTTGAAGCACTATTTCCTCTCGATTTATTTTACATTGATAAGGAAGTATCATCACTCCTTTATCGTGTGCTTCTCGAAGTAATCGACAATACTCTGGATCAATAGAATTATTCGCAACGTAGACTTCACAATCCTCTCTTTGTATTACAAAGATAAGAGCTGCCTTAAGACCACTTTCAACTATTGAAATTAATTCCCTCAAATGTTTTTGACCTCTTTCTGTTACAGCATCGGGAAAAGTTGCTCGATTGTTTTCAACATAACTTACATTTTTAACTTCGATATAGCATGCCGGTAAGCTTGCATGATTTTCTAGTAAAATATCAATGCGGCTGTCCCCAATTTTTACCTCAGGTTTAATATTTTGATATCCATGAACTTCTTCAATTACTTGGTTTGAAATAGCTTCAATCACCAACTTGTTGGCCAAGCTAGTGTTAACACCAATAAAACTTTTTCCATTATGAAGCATTTCCAAAGAAAATTTCAATTTGCGTTTGGGGTCATCATGAACGGAAAGATAGCTCTTAAAACCAGGCTGAAGACAGGTTTTCATACTTCCAGTGTTGGCGGTATGAGCAGTGACCGTCATAGGTTTCGATGCTTCGATGATTTCAATATCTACAAAAAATCTTTTATATCTTTTAATAAACAAACCTTCGAGTAGGGGTGAGGTAAACTTCATATTAGTCCTTGCTGGAAAATTAGAATGTATAAGTTATAATTTCTTTGAAGTTTTATACCTAAATGGATTCACTTTTCAAGTGATACCTACATCAATTCAGTTTAAAAGTTGAATCTATGCATACTATCATTGGTAATTTTTAGTTTTCAATCTTTGAAAATTAAACTTTGGGGGAATGAAGAGTGAATTCATTTCTCTTGAAAAGAATCTCGATAGAGGTATACTTTTGGTAATATAGAATTATAAAGAGGCTAGGAATGACTCAAATTTTGCTTGCATCAGAAAACGAACTACTCTCAAAATTATATACTACTAATTTAGAGGTTTACTTAGCTTCAAAAGTGACAGTCGTTTCTTCGTCAGATCATGCTTTGGAGAAGCTTAAATTGAATCCCCAGTATGATTTAATTTTGTTATTAGACATAAACTCACAGTCTTCTCAGTTATTATTTAAAAGTATTATCGAAGTACTTAAGCAAGATGATTTAATAATACCGATTATTTCGATAGGAAAAAAAGAATCTCTAGATCATTCTGATGATATTGAACTTCCTTCTGTAACCTTCATTGAGGGGAGCTATACTTTGCAAACTATTATTCGAGCTTCAGCAAAGATTTTAAATATTACTGCAAAAGATATGGTTATGGTTCAAGTGCCAGCATATTATCCTTTTGATTTAAATTTTTTTAAATATAACAAACATGCACCAGTCTCACTTTATGTTCAAGTTAAGAAGAATTATGACCATGCGGATTTTATAAGGTTTGCCAATAAAGGGGACGTTATAACTGAAATGATTGAGCGACTCGATGGAGATGGAACTCAGTATATTTATGTTCAATCAAAAGAACGGCTTAAAGTTGTTGATTTAGTATCACTTGAATTAACTAATTTGATTAAAAATGCCCATGGTCTAGATTTATCGGATAAAAACAAAGTCCTAGAGCAAGGTTTTGATTTTTTTATCTCGCAATTTTTTGGGCCTGAGACCAGTAAAGAGATTTTAGAATTGGGTAAAGAGTGTACAAAATTAGTTGATGATATTGTCAATGATTCACCAGATTTGAAATCCTTAATGAAATTATTTGTTTCTAATAAAGCTAATTATATTTACAAGCATTCTATGATTGCTGCTTATGTTGCAGGTCATCTTATTCGCAATGTTCCTTGGGGAGGATCGACTCATGTTGAGAAAATTAATTTTGTAATGTTTTTTCACGACATTTACTTAGTCCCTATATTTCATCGACTTCCGCATCTTAAGTCTGAAGAGGATTTATTATTTAATAATGAATTATCAGCTAAAGAGAAGGACATTGTTTTAAATCATGCTAAGCTCAGTGCCGAGTTGGTCGTTACAATGAAGAAATGCCCGATGGGGGTCGATATCTTAATTAAACAACACCACGGAATGGTACAAGGTATGGGATTTGCCATTGATTATAAAGATGATATTTCACCACTGGCAAAAATTATCATTATTGCAGAACACTTCGTCGAAGAGCTCGAGGCAGGATTCGATGGAAATAAAAAAGCATCTGATTTGTTAATAGACATTCTTGAAAAATTAAACACAAAATTTAAAAAGAGCACTTATAAAAAAATTATTCAACATTTAGAAACCATCAAGTTATAGAGTGGGATCTTGTTCCAAGATTTTAGTTAATGCTTTCATCGGATCTTTAAAGTTACCTTGGTAGTAGATTTTATTCATTTGCTTAAGGATGTCTTTTTTGTTGACCAGTCCATCTTTATGTCGCGAGAGATGACTCACAAATTGAGTTGCAATAATAAAAATGCAGGATATGGAAGTTAAGTTCGATGTGTTGAGCTGTTGAGGAAATCCTTCTCCGGTGGGATGCTCGTGATGTTGTTTCACTATAAAGTCCAGTTCAGTCACCCCGTTAAACAGTCGAGCAATTTCTTGGGCGCGAAAGGGATGATCTTTGTACGAAATGATATCTTCTTCAGAAAATTGATTGAGGAGCGGATCGTTCAAATTAAATATTTTTATTAACTCCATATTATCTAGAGATATGTCGTGAAGTATTCCGGCCAGAACGAGGCGTAGCCGAGTCATGTCCGACTGCCACTCAAGTTTTTTGGTGAGATGTTCGGTAATATAGATAGTGAACAATGAACTTTCTGCAAAATCAATTCCATTTTCGCAATCGATTTCGAGCAAGATTTCGATCAAGCTTTGCTTAGACGTTTTCACTAGTTGTCCGATGGACTCCGACAATAACCGAACCAATTCGTTGATTTCTTGAGTGACACTCAGGGCGCGGAGAAATTCGCGCACGAAGTAAATAGTTTTTAAATGTAACTTAACTAATTTGCTGCGTTCAATTTTTTTGGAGCGGTATACAACGAGGAGATTTTTAATAAATGTATCGAGAAGTTTTAAATGTTCATCTTTTTTTAGGTACAAAAACTTAACATGTTTTTTGGCATAGGATTGAATGAGCTGATGGGAGTAAAATTGATTTTTAGAAATAATTTTGCCAAATTTCCCCGGAGTTAATTCGAGATAAACATCATAGGGAAGCTGTTCGTAGAGAAAAAAATTCTTAATTCTCATCGAGCGCATATCATCGTTAGATGCATCGAGGATTGAGTCCTCAAAATCTTGATCTTTGATCCACATCTCACATTGGGCGATCGATTTTCTAAATTCGATGGGGACGATGGGTTTTGAAAGAACAAAATTAGATTTTTGATCGTTTAAGAGTTCGTCGGTAAGAAGAGATTTTTGAGATAAAGATGTCCCAATAAATAAATAGGGACGACTTCCAATAATATCATTGATGGTTTGATAAATTCTTTCCACGTGTAAGTCGCGATCGTCGATATTCATAAGTACGTAGTGAAAAGGCCCCTCGTCCATTAAAATTTGTGTAATATCCATCTCGTGATGATTGAAGTTAAAAAAGAGTTTAGGAAGTAAGAGTCCCTGAATCATTTTTAAATCATCGTCGTACTCTTCTTTTGTAAAACCAATCAATAAAGCTTTCAATTTTCAAAACCTTTTTTTTCGGGCATAGTGAAGATCATGAAAAACCTGATCTCCCATCTTGCATTATACACTAAAAATGAATCGAGAAGATTATTTCACGGTCGAGGAAAGATTTTTCCAGAGTTTGACTATATTACTCTGGATTTTTTCAAGCCCTATTTGTTGATAACTTTTTATCGATCGCCCAATTCCAATACGCGAGATGAAATCACTCAAGCCCTCCTAAAATTTTTTACTTGCGAGCAAGATCATCTCTCTCTTGAAGCTATTATTGTTCAGGATAGAAGCCAAAAAATGGCGACAGCGGATATCGTATGGGAGAAATTTCCGGGCCGATTGAAAAACGGCGAAGATGTCGTCTGTGAAATCGAAGGAGCGCAGTTTTTAATCAATTTCTTTAAAAATAGGAATATTGGATTTTTTTTCGATATGCAGTTATTGAGACAGTGGCTTTTGGAACATTCCAAAGATAAGAAGGTGCTTAATCTTTTCTCTTACACCTGTGCACTCTCAATTTTTTCGCTCATGGGCGGCGCTAGAGAAGTGCATAATTACGATATGAGCCGTTCGGCATTGAATGTAGGGAAAAAAAATCATCATCTCAATGGAATGGGGGATGGGCGTGCAAGATTTTTTGATCATAATATTCTTAAGTCTTTTGGAAAAATTGATCGAGGAGGTCCCTACGATCTGATTATTCTCGATCCTCCAAGCGACCACGGGGAACACTTTAATCTAGAATCTCACTATTACAAAATTGTTCAGCGAGTTTTACCCTGTCTAAATTTAAATGGAATTTTAGTGACGGCCGTGAATTCGCCACATATTTCTCTTGAATTTTTATTAAAAATTGGAGAACTTTATTCGGGTAAACTTCTTTTGCAAGAACAAATGTTTGCTCCCGATCATTTCTTAGAGTCTGATCTTAAAACTGGTTTGAAGGTTCTTCTATGGAAAAAAATTTAACACCATTAAATAGTCGTTTAGTGGCAAATAAACTCATAAGTATTAATGCCGCTTCATTTTCAATCGAACAGCCCTTTATTTACGCTTCGGGATTGTGCGGACCTTTTTATTGCGATAATCGCATGGCCTTAAGTCACGTGGCAGTTAGAAATATTATCGTGGAAGAAGCTCTTGTCAAAATTCAAAATGAACATTTAAATTTTGACTATATTGCAGGTATTGCTACAGCTGGCATTCCTCTCGCTTCCATCTTGGCTGATCGCTTAATGAAGCCACTTATTTATGTAAGGACAGCGGCTAAAGGTCACGGTAAGAAGAATCAAGTAGAGGGCGATTTTGTTGTGGGAAAAAAAGCTCTATTGGTGGAAGATTTAGTCAATCAAGGAAAAAGTTTAATCGATGCTCTCCTGGGCGTGAGAAGGGAAGGATTGGTGGTCAGCGATGCTTTGTGTATTGTTGATTACAATCATCAAACAGCAAAAAATTCCTTGTCTGAGCACGGTCTGAGCCTTCACTCCTTGACCAATTTTTCCTCTTTAGTAGAGGAAGCCTTTCTGTTAAAATCTATTAATAAAAATGAAGTCGAAGAACTGACTCTCTGGCATCTCGATCCAGTGGCTTGGTCCGCTCGTATTAAATAAAAATTTTTAAACACAACTCATCCGGAGGAATATAAAATGACAAAAAAAGCTAAAGTTGAATTTGAAGGTAAAACTGTTGAGTATCCTATTTTTGAAGGATCGGAAAATGAAATGGCCATCGATCTTTCTAAGTTGCGCGCTGATACTGGTCTAATCACACTTGATCACGGATTTTTAAATACTGGTTCATGTTATTCGGCGGTGACTTTTCTCGATGGAGAACAAGGAATTTTAAGATATCGTGGATATCCCATTGAGCAATTAGCTGACCAGTCAAATTTTATGGAAGTTTCATATCTATTGGTTTATGGAAAACTTCCTTCGGCAACAGAATTAAAACAATTCGAAGAAAAAATAGCACAACATTCGACACTTCCTACTGGCGCTGAAAAAATTATCGACGCTTTTCCTGCTGATGCTCATCCGATGGCCGTTGCCAGTGCATCGATGGTTTCTCTCTCTGCTTTCTATCCAAAGTTTAATAGTGCTAATCCAACTGCTGAAGAAAAAGCAGAAGTGATTGCTCTTATCCTCGGACAATTTAAAACTATAGCAGCGAGACAATACAGAAGAGCAAAAGGATTAGCTCCCATTGCTTCAAATCCTGCTTTAAGCTACTGCGAAGACTTTTTAAATATGATGAATGGTCAACTTCCTTCAAAAGATGTTGCCAAAGCATTAGACGTACTTTTAATTCTTCATGCGGATCACGAACAAAATTGTTCGACGTCAACGGTGAGAGTGGTTGGATCGTCGAATGCATCAGTCTTTGCTGCTATTTCTGCAGGGATCGATGCGCTTTGGGGCCCACTGCATGGAGGAGCGAATCAAGAGGTTCTAGAAATGCTCGAGATCATTAAAAATGATGGCGGCGATCACAAGAAAGCTCTTCAGAGAGCAAAAAATAAAGATGATACTTTCCGCTTAATGGGTTTTGGACATAGAGTTTATAAAAACTTTGATCCTCGTGCTAAAATTATTAAACGCTCTTGCGATACTGTCCTTTCGCAATTAGGAGTAAAGGATCAATTACTCGATATCGCTAAAGGACTTGAAACAGAAGCCTTACAAGACGATTACTTTAAATCGAGAAACTTATATCCTAACGTCGATTTCTATTCGGGAATTATTTATCGCGCCCTTGGAATTCCAACTAACATGTTTACTGTCATGTTTGCGCTAGGAAGAATGCCTGGGTGGCTCGCTCAATGGAAAGAGTTACGTGAGACGAAAGAAACTAAAATTGCACGCCCTCGCCAAATTTATACAGGTGAAAAAGTGCGCGAGTATGTTTCGATGAATAAAAGATCTTAATCATTAGCACATTGATTTTTAAAGAGGCCTTTTGAGGCCTCTTTTTTTTAAAAGCCTATCAAAATCGGATTTAGATCACATGCATCCACCCAGTTTAGCAGAATTAAAACTACTTATGCTCGATCCCAATTTAAAAGAAGAGCAGCTGGTAAAATCTCTCATCTTAATGAGTCAAAATTTTACAACGAAGCGCGAACAAATTAGTGCCTATACACTGGATGAGCAGTTTGTTTCAGCTTACGTCGCGTTTTATTTTTCGACTAATGTTTATAAACTCTACTTTTTGTTAAGCTTGCTAGATGAAGAGCTCAAGGCAGCCATACTTCGTTCCCACCTTATTGATGTTGGTGCGGGGCCTGGAACATACACCTTTGCATTTCTTCAAATGCAGCAGCATTTAAATTTACTGACACTCAACCAAAATCAACATTACACTTTAATTGAAAAATCTGCTTTAATGCAAAGACAAGCCGAGAAAATTTTAAAGTACTATTTTCCTCAAAAAAAATTCTTATTTAACTTTTCAAAAGATAGTACGTTCGAAAATATTGATCTAGGTCGTTGCATGCTTTTTGGCCATTCTGTCAATGAGATTGGAGTCAAAGAAAGTCTTCAACTTATTTCAGAACTTGGCCCGCAATATATCATACTTATTGAACCGGCCAATCGCGATTTATTTCACCAATTAAAATCCATGCGCGAGCAGTTAATTTTATCAGATTATGAGATTGTTTTTCCCTGTGAGAGTCAAGCAAACTGCCCAAGCGATTGGTGTCATTTAACTTTGCGCCAAACTTTGCCACAGGACCTCGAGCGACTTTCTCAACTTGTAAAACTCGATCGAAAAATTATGCCCTTTGTTGGTATGATTTATAAAAAGAAAAATATTTTAAAAGAAATGAATAATCATCAGAATGAAGAAGTAAATGCTTTAAGAACTCATCAGTTTATTGCTGAAACAAAATTTTCTTTTACTTATAGATTCTGCACTCAAAAATTAAATTCCAATCAACAATTAGAGTTAATTGATATTGAAATTTTAAAAAAGAAAATGAGCAAGCAAGCGATAAAAGCCTGCAAGCAATTATCTCTAGGGGAAATATTACATTTTTCCAAGCTTACTCCAGTAAGTACTCAATCAAGTCACACCACTCCTTCAATTTTAAAATTTAGAGGAGAGTTAATTGAGCAGCAAGGAAGAGATGATGAAGATTGAATCGATGTTTCAAAATGTAGGCGCTGGCTTTAATTGCGACATATTACAAGATGGGCAAAATCAGTTAAAAAAAATAGTTGCCGATTTTCCCAATCAATTGTCGGAGGGTATGAGTGAAAAAGATGCCACTCAAATTTTAAATGAAATTTTACTTCGTCAAAAATTTGAAAAAATGTGGCATCCGATCAAGGTTCGGTTTGCTGAAAATACAAATTGTTCTTTTCGCGAAGAAAGTCATCCAAATATAAAGTTAAAAAATGGCGATCTTTTCTTTGTCGATTTAGGACCTGTGTTTCATCAACACGAGGCAGATTATGGTGAAACATTTATTTTTAACCCGAGCCATGATGATCCATTTTTTCTTGAAAAATCGAAACTTATCACATCAACTAAACAGATTTTTCATCAGGCCAAAAATGACTTCCTAAATCTGGGTCTCTCAGGGAGAAAATTGATTCAAAGGGTTCAAGAGTATGCTCGGGAATTAGGTTATGAATACAATGATAAAATGACTGGCCATCGTATTGGCGATTTCCCTCATCATCTTTATTATCGCGGGCCATTGATGGACTGTGATGAAGTGCTTATTTCAAATCGTTGGATTTTAGAAATTCATTTGCGATGTGAAATTAACGGGGTAAAGGTGGGAGCATTTTTTGAAGATATTCTCAGTCATTAAAAATTGGACAAAAAAAATCCCACTTAAAGTGGGATTTTCAAAATTACTTTTTTGTTTTGTTAGCGTAATCAGTACCGAATTTCTTTTTAAATTTTTCAATTCTTCCTTCGGTATCTAAGATTTTTGTTTTACCTGTGTAGAATGGGTGACAAGCAGCACAGATATCAATTTTCTCTAATTTAATTGTACTTCTAGTGTTGTAAACCGCTCCACAAACACATGTAACAGTTACGGCTTCATACTTAGGGTGAATAGCTTCTTTCATATAATCCTGGACCTTGTTTCATTATTGCTTAATACAATAATAGGTTAATAGTTATTTGATTCGATAATGTGCCTAAATTGTCAATATTTGTCAAGACAAGGAACTCTCGAATCCTAGTGAGCTGAACAGCTATCGCAACCACTTTCCTTGGGATTTGAACCACGATAGACTAACTTTGCATGCGAAAAATATTGGTTTGTAAAAGCAATTGCAGCATCTAAGCTCTCGAATTTTCTTTCTGATTCTTCTATATACTCTTCATTCGTCACAATAAGCAGAAATATCTCTTTTATTTCTGTCGGAACCATAGGGTCTGGTTCACCAGAAGGTGAAATAAAGGCAAAGTGAGTTCTTTGGTCAGTTTTAAGAACATATTGCATTTCTAGATAATTGTCGTGAGATAAGCCCATATAAAAAACACCGGAAAAAAGTTTAGTGGTAATTTCTCATCTTTCATAAACTATTTCTAGTAGTTTTTGATTGTCATGCTAAAGACTTAAGTGTAAGTTCAACTTTGTTTAATTTTTCCTGGAGGAAGTTGTGGCAAAAAAAGGGCCTCGCGTAATTATCACTCTTGAATGTACTGAAGCTAGAAAAGAAGGAAAGTCGCCTTCTCGTTATACAACGACAAAAAATAAAAAGACGACTCCTGAAAGACTAGAAATTAAGAAATACAATCCATTTCTTAAAAAACACACAGTTCATAAAGAAATTAAGTAATGCAATAAAATTTAAACCCTTGAAATTATTTGTATTCAAGGGTTTAAAATTATTTGTGGTTAATTTTTAAAAGTTTTAAAATTTCATATTCAACTACTTAAGAAACGATTTCTCAAGATATCTTATCAATTTACACAACATTTCCACTTCAAGTTTTAAGTATTCAAGTCCGATAAGCATAGGAATAATCCATATTTGGATTTATTTAATGGGGGAAGCTTGGCCTTAAAAGTTCTAATTGTAGATCCAGATGAAACTTGGATTTTACAGGCCAAAAAATTTTTAGTTGAACAGCTTTACGAAGTTTCATCAGTGATGAACGGTAGGGATGCCCAACTCGCACTTTATAATGAGAAATATTTTGCGATCTTTTTAAATTATGAAACACAAAATCATTCTTGTTTGCAAGTCTTGAAATTTATAAAAACTAACTATACCTCTCAAAGAGTCATAATTGTTGTAAACGATAAATCATTTATTGAGACTGACGAAATTAATGAAGAAAAATTAGTCAAGCTAGGTGCGACTTCGATGATCGTCAGGCCGTTCGATTTTCCCATGCTTAAAGATGTACTAGAGGGGCATCAAAGTTTGCAAGATGTACTGGCCAACCTTCCCAAGCGCGAGGGAGTCTCTGATGAAGAAGAAGTATCTCTAACAGATGATAAATTTTCTAGTGTGAAGATTGATGAGTTTTATTCATCTCAAGCGATGTTGTTTGATGTTTATATTAAACTTGGGACTAATAAATATTTAAAAATTTTGCATATGGGAGATAGTTTTTCCAAAGAAAGAATTGATAAATATAAAAATGAAAAAAAAGTAGAGCATCTTTATTTCCTTAATAGCGATCGAAGAAAATTTATACAGTACAATAATTTTCTAGCAAAAAGAATTATTGGAAATGAAGCTGTGCCAGCATTTAATAAAGTGACGATGCTTAAAAATGTTGCAGAGAAGTTTATTGAAGAAAGCTACACCGTGGGAGTCAAGCCACAAGTCATCGAACAGGGTAAAGAAATTTGCGAAAATGTTTACCAGTTTATTGATTCGCAAAAAGATTTACATACTCTTCTGAAGTCCTATCAAGCATTTGATCCAAGTGCATTTTCACATGCCTTTTTAGTCACTCTTTACTCAACTGCAATAATTAAACAATTTGAGTGGCAATCTAAGTCGACGATAGAAACGACAGCAATGGCATGTATGTTTCACGATATCGGGAAAAGTTTATTACCTAAAGAATTTGTAGATTTGAAAGTTAGAGATATGTCACCAGAACAATTAGCTTTATATAAAACACACCCCGAACTTGGAATGAAGGTTGTAGAGGGAAGTAGAATGATCAATAATTCTATAAAGCAAATTATCTTGCAACATCATGAAGCTTTCGATGGAACGGGATTTCCTTATGAAAAAAAGGGGAGCAAAATTTTAACGTTAGCAAATATTGTGTGTTTAGCAGATGATTATGTGCATATTATGTTGGAAGATAAAATGCAACCGACGGAAGCACTTAGGAAAATTTTGACTGATAAAATTATGGTCAAAAGGTATAACTCACAAATTCTAGAAAAATTTATCCAGGTGTTTGTTGATCCAGTAAAAGTTCAGAGGGATCAGCATCTTCCTTCGAATTCTCGCTTAGTAAATACTAAGAAAATCGCTTAACTCTTAAATAAGAATTTCATTAAAAAGTAAGTCGAGAGCATTTTTACGAACCAGATAAAATTTATCTGAACGATGATTATGAATGAGATAATAAAATTCTGACTTTAGATCAACCTCAGGAAAGTTATTGATTGGATTATAAATGGTCCAGTTTTCAATTTGTTCCTCAGGTGAAGTAGATTGAGCATTCTCTATAATTGACGATTTTATTGAAAATGATTTTAAGCTTAATTGAAGAAATATTTTCTTATTAAGTTGTGAAAATATATTTTTTTGATTACTAGTGAAATCATTTAATACAAAATCTGCTTTAAAGTCCGTCATTTTTTTAAAAAAATCAGCAATGATTATATTGGAAAAGTCATTTTTTTGTTCAAGTATAATTTTTCCGGATTCATTTATAAAACTGTATTCCAATATGGATTGAGTGGGAGAATGATGCTTTCTAATTTTAAATGAGAGCCAAGATGTACTGAGCGAGGGAAAAATTCTTGATTCGATTAGATCTGAAAGATTGTAATTTGTAAGTGCAAAGCCAGAAGGTAAATCTAAATAGAAAATGGCTTGTCGGTTCGATGTTTTTAAGTAGATAGAATTATCAATTGTGTTAGCTAGCCCAATAATTAATTCAAATTTTTCTTTGTTAGAATCACTAAATGTAAGAGTTGTTTTGGGACGGTCGAGTAGGTAAGTTTTAAGATTTAAATCAGACAATGGTATTATTTTTTTTATCTTGCTTGTAGTAAGAAGTTGGTAGAGTTGGTTGAAGAAAAGTTCATTTGCCATATTTTGTTGAGGAGTATCCATTGACCAAAGTTGAGAATCTGCATTTTTTTTGGAAAATCTAAATTCACCGTTGGCATTTAAAAACTTAAGTTCTTGAAATTTTAAAAAATCGGATTCCTTAATAAGGACTTGACCCAAGTTTTGCTTCTTAAGGTAAAAACCAGAGTTTTCTTGTTGGAAATTGAGATAATAAAAGAAAATTGTAGTACAAACAAAAGAAGACAATAAAATAATAGATAAATTTTTTTTTGAAAAAATCATAAAAGAATTTTACACATATAAGTGATAGAAAAGATAGAGAAATGATATGATAATTTTAAAATGGAAATGATCAGCTATTCGTTGGTTATTTTATTAAATCCCGAGTTCATCAAGTTCAGAAAAGCTATTATCTTCTTTATTTTTGTCATTTTTATTTTCATCAGCTGGAAGGCCAATCTCAATTGACTGAATAAATTGTCTCAAGAGGGCTCTTTCACCTTCTTTTAAAAATGTAAATTTAACTAGAGCGCGAAAGGCATAATTATTTTCAGATATAATTCTGCTTTTAATATTATACGGCCGACAATACAAAACGTCTGCGTTTATTATAAATGTTTTTGGAATGCAAAATTGAATGACAATAGATTGACCTTCCGTAAATTTTTTATTGGTAAAAAAGAACATTTTATCCATGCCAATTTCAGCTAAGACCATTTTTGCTAAGGCTATTTTATCGGCTGGAATAGGGGGAGGCTCAGTGATGAATTCAATTACTTGGGCATTTTGGTCGAGATTTGGCGAGTTGCTTATCTCATCCTCTGAAATTTCACCTCTCATGGCTTTCGCCATTTCATCTTCTCCGCTATCGACAGCTTGAGCAATAGGAGTAGAAACTCGCTCGTGATGAAAGACCTTTCGAACATCTTCAAGGTTAATTATTTTTTCGGGATCAATACTCAGTTCATTTTGAATATAAGTTTCGATTTCATCTCGAAGAGACCAAATTTTTAATGATATTTTTTTTATGAGTACAGGTGCTTTTGAACTATTATGTATCATAGAAATGATTGTCTAATTTATTACTTAAAAATGTAAGTGGGTAAAAAATGACCTATTTAGTTTTATTCTACTTTTGAGATGATACTTTGTATGGGAAATACAAAAATACAACAAATAAAAGTTAGTGAAAAAAAAATCAAAACCGAGAAAAGTGATCACGTCTACCATCGATTTCAGCTAATAAATGGTGAGCATCCAATCAAATCACTTATTCCTGAAGCGGCAGTTTGTTATCAAGCGAGAAGCAGAAAGGGTGGAGAGGTTGCATTTTTTAATTATCAACTTGCAAAAGAAATCGGCCTGCTTGAAGAAAATCATCCAGAGCAACTGAATGATGTTCTAAGAGAGTCTATACTGTACACATTCGGTATTGTGATCATTAATGAATTTGATCAAATGAATAAAATTCAATTCCCGAAAGAAGATATAAGACCTAATACCTATATGGCCACACGTTATTTGCAATTGCAGCATCCTTGTAAGAAAGGAACGACATCTGGTGACGGCAGGAGTATTTGGAACGGTACAATTTCTCATCGAGGGAAAACATACGATGTCAGTTCATGTGGCACTGGAGCAACAAAACTATCACCAGCAAGTAATATAAATAAGAAATTTTATCAAACAGGCGATCCTTCTGTTTCTTATGGATGTGGTTATTCGGAAAAAGATGAAGGGCTAGGGGCATTGTTTTTTAGTGAAATATTGTCACGTAATGGACTTAAAACTGAGCGCGTGCTGGCCATTATTGAGTTTGAAAAAGGACTTTCGATCAATGTAAGAGTTCACGAAAATTTGCTTCGTCCGTCACATTTTTTTAATCACTTAAAGCAAGGTAATTTGCCAGTACTTAAAAAAATGGTTGATTATTATATCTCTCGCGAAACTAGTAATCATCAGTGGCCACTCTCTTTAAAGTTGGAGCAGGATAAATACCAGTTTCTTTTAAAGACAGTGAGTAAAACTTTTGCCGAAATGTCAGCAAACTTTGAGGATCAATATTTGTTTTGTTGGCTAGATTGGGATGGTGATAATATTTTAATGGATGGTGGGATTATTGATTACGGATCAGTCCGACAATTTGGACTATATCATCATGAGTATCGTTATGATGATGTCGAAAGAATGTCGACATCGATCAAAGAGCAAAAATTAAAAGCGAGATATATTGTCCAAACTTTCGCTCAGATTACGGATTACTTAATTCATCAAAAGAAGCGACCCATTGAAGACTTTAAAAATGATCCAGCTTTGGTTCAATTTGATGAGATGTTTGATTATTATAAATTAAGAAATGCTCTTTATAAAATTGGAATCGCGCCAAAGTACTTTGATGATTTGATATTAAACTACGGTCAGGTTTTAAAAAATTATCAAGAGGATTTTAGTTATTTTGAAATGGCAAAATCGATTACAGGCCCGAAGAAAGTGCCTGATGGAATCAATTGGAACGCAGTTTTTTGTATGCGTGATATTTTGCGTGAACTGCCACAGATGTTATTATCGCGTGGAGTGCAGGGGCGCCTAAATGATGAAGAATTTATCGATATAATAAAATCTAGCTATGCCACGAAAGATGATTTAAAAGTTTCACCTAAGAGAAGTCAAAAGATTTTGAGTTTTCAATCTCACTACTTGGAAATTGTGAAGTATGCGTCGAAATTTGCAGATTGCTCAACAGAGAAAATGCTTTTAGAGATATCAATGCGATCATCAGTCATAAACAAGTATGATCGAGTTACAGGCGATTCAATTACTACGATTGTAGCTAAAATAATGAACAAAAAACCCAAGTTAAAAGCTGATGAAATTGCTGAAATCCTAAAAGAATTTACACTCTATCAAAATCTAAACCCTGAAATTAACAAAGGTGTCTCAAACTTTGAAAAAGCTAAAGAGCATTCAAAGATAGTTAAGAACATCCTACAAATTGTTCGAGATTTCAGAGAAGGGATATGAAGCTAGTTTTATATTCTGGCGGAAGTGAAGAGGCGAACAAGGATCTCAATTTAAAAGTATTAAAACTTGTAGGAAAAGAAAATCCCAAGTTGACCTTTATCCCTTCTAGCTCATACGATGCAGAAATAGATTTTAAATTTTTCGTTAAAGAGTTTCAAACATTAGGGGTCGAGCGCTTTATGTATTTTTGCGTTGATCTACCTTTTACTAAAACTCTTTTGAAAGAAGTTCTGGACAGTGACCTCATTTTTTTAGGTGGAGGAAATACTTTTTATTTTTTGAAGTTTTTAAAAATGAATAAAATGTTTACGCATTTTAAAAAATTTCTTAAAAGAGGAGGCGTACTTTGTGGTTTGTCTGCTGGGGCAATAGTTCTTACTCCGCATGTGCACACAGCAACCTTTCCTGACTTTGATCGAGATGAAAATATATTTTCAATGAAAAATTTAAATGCAGGAAAGTTTGTAAATTTCGAGTTCTTCCCGCATTATAGGAACTCATTGCGCTATGAAAAAGAAATGATTAAATATTCCAAAAAATCACTCTTGCCACTTTTTGCACTTACAGATGGCTCGGGATTAATTGTTGAAGATAATTGCTTAACAATCCATGGTGGCTGCCGCATTTTTCAACACGGGCGTATGATTAACCTTTCGAAGCTTCCGTAGTCTCTTCAGTGGGAGAATTAGTCTAAATTAAAATGCAAATAACTTGTGCTTCGTTTAAATTTCGACCTGAAAGTTTCAACTTTATTTTCATAAGAATTTTTAAATAACTGACTTTGATTGATTTCTTCATTCATTTCTACTTGAGATCCTGCATTTGTTATAGGATCTTGTATACTTTGTTCGTTTGGTGACAATTTTTCAGTTTCATAAAAAATTAATTTATAGCCCCCAAAGCTAAATTCATCACCTGGGTGAATCACATATTTGCCAATATGTATGCACGGTAAATAGTTGATCTTTGCGCTCGGGGTGTCTTGGCTAAATTCTAAGTAGGAAAAATGATCCTTTAAATATACTTGAATAAATGTTTTTGTTTGTGTGGAATCTGTTAAGACAATGTCTGAAGTTGGATCACAACTTATCAAAAAATGGTTGGTAATTGGATAATTAATACTGGTGCCATTTGGTTTAATAAAGGTTATCCAGAAGTGCTTTTTTATTTTCATATTTTTCTTTATATTTTTAAGAGTTGCTTTAGCATTTATATAAGAACTCTCTTAAAAGTTTAATTTAGTTTAAAGTATTTTCAAGGATGATTATGAAGAAAGTGAAGTTAAAGTTTAATCTGGTAATTATGATGATAACAATGCTGTCAATTCGATCTGCCTATTCATACGATGTTAGTGAAAGGTTTAGAATTATAGATGATAAATTAAAAACAGATGCTTACTTTAGAACCATTCATCACGATTTTTTCCTAAATTTTTCCATGACTTCTAACGCGGATGTTTTAACTTTTGTTAAAGATGTTAGCGATGCTGCAAAGGCTGGTACTACTCAAGCCGCACAAAATGTATTAAGAAAATATGATCAAACTGAGCAAAGTTTAAAGTTTAATTTTAATTTGGGTTTTCCCATTTTTAGTTTTCAGCTCGGTGAACTTAAAGTTAAGCCTAATTTTAGAGCGTTGGTTGATCTAGGAACAAATATTGGAGTCCGAAAAGGAGAGTTAACAGCTGCTCAGGTAATAGATCTTTTTACTATAGATATTCCCGATACAATTAAAAATCAGATTATTACAGTCTACGACTCAAAAAGTCCCGGCCAGGATATTTTTGGTAATTGTAACGTGGATTTCCCTACCGCTTCGCAACCTGAAGCCAACGCCGTTTGTCGTTCAAATACAGGTAAATATTTTAAACAAGATGCGACTGTTCCCGACTTGCATTTTTATGCCAAAATGGACGCCAAGGTAGGTTTTTTTAATCAGTACCAATATGGCGACAAATGGTTTGGTGATTTTAATTTGTATGCTTTAGGACGAGCAGATTTTATGCAAATATTGAATTACGCTTCTATTCAATCTGGTCAAGAAATAAAATTTCCCAGTCAATTAAATGATCAAATAACTATTCAAATCGACTATCGCTTGGGTTACCAATATCAAATGTTAAAATCGAGTTTGGCCTTAGAAGAAATCAAATTATTCAAAGTGACTGATCTAAAAAGTGGGGCCAAAAATTTAAAATATGGTTACGATCCACTTATTCGTTTCCACAATGAAGCGGAGTTTAGATGGGGCGTTTTTGGCGTGATGCCTTTTCTAGGTTTGCAAAAAAGAGCAGGTTATACATTGGCAAATTCTTATTACCTAGGGTCTGTTTTTGGAACATACTTTTTTAACGACAGATTAGAGGCTTCTTTGCGGGCAATGTACGATAAAAACTATTTTACTGTTGGACCTAGGTTTAAATTGTGGTTAATGCAATTGGAAGCCAATTTAAAAATTCCAGCAAAGAAATATGAAGAAGATGTACGTCTTTCTACTCTTGCTACAATTGATTTTAGGCTTTTCTTTTAATTTAATCCGATAAGGCATTTTATATGGAGGGAGTCGAGAATACTTCTTACATTTAGAAATGATGCAGTTCTCGTTTAATCTTAGGACAATTTTCACTTTCAAGGTTTAAATAATAACTTCAGTAGAGTATAATAAAACTCTACTGAAGTTATTTGGTTTCAAGTATCCAAGTCGTGATCTTATTGAATCAATTTTAATCTTGATTTGATTCTTTTTTTACGACGATGCTTACTTTTAAATTAAAAATGAGGATCAGTATTAATAACCAATTATTCACTTAATCATGGATCAATGTATGCAAAAAAAAATGTTCTCTAACGAAACCTTATATGACTTTTTAAAAGAATCAAAAATTGCAGATTTTAATGTCATTCAGCAGCAGGTAATTCCACTTTTCCTGCAAGGGAAATCATTAAATGTTATTGCCAAAACTGGATCAGGAAAAACATTAGCGTTCTTACTTCCCATTGTGGAATTATTAAAAAATTTAGAATTTAATGAAGGTGTCCGCTACAATAAGGAAGGGCAGGCAAGACCCTACGCCATCATTCTTGCACCCACGAGAGAGCTGGCAACTCAAATTACCAAGGTTTGTAAGTCCATCACTCATCATGCCAAACTAAAGGTTCGTCCGCTTCTTGGAGGAGTTGGAACGAGTACTAAAAAGCTTGCGCATGAGCATATTGATATATTAATTGCGACACCAGGCCGTTTAACAAGTGCAATTAAGAGAAAAGAAATTTATCCATCTGATGTTCGATATTTAGTTCTCGATGAAGCTGATCAGGTATTAGAGTTTGGATTTAAACGCGATATTCAGTTTATTTATGAACAACTTAATAAAGAATTGCTTAAAGTATATTTGTTTTCCGCGACAAGCTCCCAAGCATTAGAAACGGTTCAGAGTGAAGTCTTCACCGACGTTCCATTTATAAATGTCAATCATGCAGAACAAAATCAAGTGGCACGAACATTGAGAACATTTAATATTTTTATTCGCAATGAAGAAAAATTAAAAATGATGTCAGCTTTTATAAAAAACGAAGGAAAAGGAAATGGAATTATTTTCGTCAATAAACACACTACGATTGAGAGTGTTGCTGCGCAATTAAGGAAAGACTTTCCCAAGCTTAAAGTCCACACTCTTTACGGTGAAATGCCTGCTAAAGATCGCAAGAAGTCTTATGAGTTATTTCTAAGTACAGGGGGAGTTTTGGTTGCCACCGATATTGTTGCCCGTGGTGTAGATATTGCGGACTTAAGATGGGTCCTAAATTTCGATCTTCCTTTCGAGGCTGTTTACTATGTACATCGCTGTGGAAGAGTCGGTCGAAATTCTAAAGATGGTTTTGTTTATAATCTCGTTTGTCCGCAAGATTCGAGTATTGTTTCTCGAATTAATGCTGCGATAAGTGCGCAAACAGCTTTAAAATTATCACTTGTTGATGAGAAGCGATTCAAAGTTCAAAAGAGATCTGAAGTCAAAGAAAAGGAGGAAACACTCCTAGACAAGAAAAAGAAGAAGTTGGCAGATCTCAAAGAAAAAATAGACCTTAAAAACAAAAAGAAGGCGAGAGCAACACCATTAAAGCATGTTAAAAAAGTGGTTCAGGTATCTCAAAAGCCTCGTTATGCCAAAAAGGTTAAAAAGAAATAGGGCGTATGATGATGAATCTAAAAGTATTTATCGCGACTATTTTAATGATATGTTTTTTTGTTAGTACTAATTCTTGCTCGAAGAAAAAAGTTGAAGCTGAAGCCATATACACAGAAGCAGAATTCTTAAAATTAGCCGAAGAGTTAACGGCTTTAAATCCCATTGGAGAGAATGCCATTCCATGGTCGGAGTATTCACCCAACGTCAACAAGGTAATAAGTAAAACCTATGTTTATAAACGATTAAAATTTTACGCCATTGGATTTAATTCAGTAGAAGAAGCTAGGTTGGAAGCAGTAAGGTTAAATCAATTCTATGCGAAGAATTTTGTATTTGATCAGGTTTTTGGCGAGCCCGTCCTCGAAGATTACCTTATACATCGATTTTCTGCTGTTTTTCCCAAGAATCCAAATCATCGCAAGATAAAAAGTTCCGCTCAGCATGGCAGTGATGAGCAAAAAGAAAGTAATGAGAAAGGAGTCTCACATGAAGTGCATCATAAAGAAGTCAAGGGAGATCATTAAGTTTAGCATTAGAGGCAACTTATTTTTATTTCTGACTTTCAATTCAATGCTTCTTGCAAATACATCTCCTGATTGGTCAGCTGAGTATAAATTACCAAAAGGTGAGAGCCGGAAAAATATTTTAAATTTAAATGAAGAAGAACTTTTAAAAGCACGAACGAACGGCTTACTCCACACTCAAGTTTATCCAGTCAGCAGAACTGGTATGTTGATTCCATATGAAAGTTTAACCGCATTTTTTGACAATGACAAAGGAGCTCTTTGGAGAAGATTTTTAAATGAAATAGGACAAGATCTCTCTGGTTTTCATAACATTGACCAGTTCTATTCATGGCTCGGCTTATCGATCAATGACGGCTCTCAAAGCAATCCTGCATCTAACTATTTTTTACCAATGCCATCTCAGAAAAGTTTTTATAGAGACGAGATATCACCTTTGTTACAGAGCAAGCATTATTATGCTGGTAGTGGATTAATCAAAAGATTTGAAGGAGAAGGATTAACTTTTAGTTGCCTTCTTTGTCATGGACAAAATTTTTTTGGCAAAATTGTCGTTGGTTTGCCCAATAAGAGATCACAAGCCAATCATCTTTTTAAACTGGCAATTCAACATACACCGAAAGTCACAGCACCTCTTTACAGATTTTTGGCCCGTCCAAAAACTCATGATTTAAATTTATTTTTAGAATTAAAAAATAATTTAAAAAGAGTAGAAACACTCGACCCGATAGCGCTTGGGCTCGATACTTCCTTGTCTCAAGTAGCCTTATCTCTTGCCAAAAGGGAGCTCGATGCATTTGCTACTCCATCTGTTTATTTTGAAAAACACCCTCGAGAAAATCCTTTAAGTCATATTCGTGCAGACTCAAAGCCTATGCCATGGTGGAATTTAAAATATAAAACAAGATGGCTATCTGATGGTTCAATTATTTCAGGAAATCCCATTTACACTAATTTTTTGTGGAATGAAATTGGTAGAGGCGCTGATTTGATCGAGCTCGAGTCATGGCTTAAAAATAATCAAAATGTAATTAATGAACTAACAGCAGCAGTATTTTCAACAGAGGCTCCTCGCTATGAAGACTTTTTCCCATTGGATTCGATTAACTTAGATTTAGCATATAGAGGGGAAGTGATTTATCGCGAGTCTTGCCAAAAGTGTCACGGTGAATTTGTAAAGTCTTGGAGTCAGTATTCTCTTGAAGAGCGAAAGCTTATTCAAAAAAAAGATTTGATATTAAATGTTAAATTTTACTATCACGAAAAAACACCTGTGTACGATGTTGGAACAGATCCTTTAAGATATCTTGGAATGCAGTACTTTTATGAGCATTTAAACTCGCTATCTATTTCTAAGACCATTAATACAATTATTGAACCCCAGAAAGGTTATGTGCCTCCTCCTTTACATGGAATATTTTCGCGCTATCCATATCTGCACAATAATTCTATACCCAATTTATGTGCCTTGTTGACTCATCCAGATGAACGACCAAAATATTTTTATCAAGGAGAAACTATTGATAAAAAAATCGACTTTGACGACGAATGTGTTGGCTTTCCAGTTGGAAAGAAAATCCCTAAGAAGTGGATGAAAAAGGACTTTTTGGTTGATACGAAATTAAAAGGCTTATCTTCAGCAGGGCACTTTAAAATGTTGCAAAAAGAAGTCGGTGGTAAACTTGTTGAGAAATATACAAATGAAGATAAAAAAGCACTCATACATTTCTTAAAAACGCTTTAGTTACAGCTCTTTTAGTTTTTGAAATAACTTTAAGCAAATCCATGCATCTAGAGCAGCGTAAGTGAGTTGCTCAATTGAGAGCGGGTCTTTCTCCCAATTAGTGAGTTTAGCTTTTTTAGATAAGTGCTGATGAAGAATTTCCTCAGTCATTCCTTTTAATCCAAAATTTTTGAGATTTTTTTCTTTTGCTAAACTCTGTAGCTCGATAAATTGTTGAGGATCAAAAGGAAACAATTTTTGAATAGATTTTATATCATCCCGAAGTGCAAGCCCGATTTTTACAATTTTATCGCTCTCAAAAATAGGAGCAAGTAGGTGAAGTTCGCTAATTTTTTGTGCTTTTACGATGTATGCTCGATCTTCACTAGCTAATTGAATTAAGGCCAGGGGATGAGTTTCTCCCTTTTTAAAGCTAGGCTTTGTTTCTGTATCTAACCCAATATATTTCTCGCGCATTAGGTCAGCTACGCATTCTTTAAGCAATGAATTATTATCTATGACGAGTATTCGACCTTTAAACTTTACAACAGGCAATGTGTTTTTATCTTTATCCATGAGCGCAATTATACTCAAGGCAACTATTTTTTCAAGGAGATAAAAAGCATCAGTTTCATAGGTATTTTCATTCGACAAAGATTTACAATTTCAGAAATTCTAGGCATATCTATAAATAAGTCGACTCACATTTAATACTGATTGAGGCTAACAATACATTGATTCAATGTTTAAAAAAATAATTTGGAGTTAATATGCCTTCTTTTGACCTCGTCTCAAAAACAGACATGATGGAAATTAAAAATGTTGTTCAAATGGCCCAAAGAGAAGTTGGGGCACGTTACGACTTTAAAGGCTCGAATACTGAAATTGACTTAAAAGAAAATGAAATCCACCTACATGCTCCAGATGATTACAAAATTAAAGCTGCACTTGAGATTTTAAGAAATCAATTAGTCAAAAGAAATGTCGGCCAAAGATGTATCGATCCACAGAAGATTGAGCCATATGGAATGAAAGGTTTAAAACAAGTCATAAAAATTAAAAATGGAATTGATAAGGAAAAGGCTAAAGTTTTAAATAAGATAATTAAAGAATCAGGAATAAAGGTGACGAGTAGTATTCTCGATGACAAGCTTCGAGTCGTCAGTAAAAAAATTGATGATCTCCAAGAGGTATATCAACTCCTTAAAACCCATAAAGATGTTGATATTGAATTACAAATGGAAAATATGAAGCGCGATTAATTTTTAAGAAGGTTCTCTACTATGAAGAAAACAGAATTAGTACTTTTTGTCTTTGTTTTAATGCTGATGGGATATTTTGCCTACAAAAGTACTGCACAAATTAATAAAACATCTTTAGGGCAGCAAGGGACGACCAATAATATTCTTGAGAATAAAAGTATTGAAGAGAAGTATGCTGAGAAGAATGTTGAACAAAATAAAATTGAAAGTTTAAAGCAATTAGAAGATGATAGTGAGTTTAAAGAATTACTTGCAGAAGAAAGAAAATGGAAAGAGCTATTAAGTACAAAGCTTAATCCAGATCAAGTTGATTACTACTTAAAAATAAGAACAGAAGCTGAAGCTGAAAAATTGCGCGATTACGAAGAATTTCACCGCAATCATTTAGATGGAGAAGAATCCAAAGCAAAATATAAAATCAGCCAAGACTACGGCCCTAATGAGTTTAAAATAAATCAAAAGTATGAAAAATTACTTAAAGAATTTCTTGGTGATCAAGCCTTTCTGCACTATTTAACTTTGAGATCCCAGTATAACGAAAATCTTAGATCACAGTATAAAAATTGGCGATCAGATAAAGTTATCGACTTTTAGGATTATCTCTTTTTAACATTGACGCCTTTTTCAACAAGGTAAGCTAAAAGTGCTCCAATGTTTAATCTTTGAGCTACAATCGGGACTTCGACAGGTCCATTTGCTTTTTCACGACAAGATTTTAAATGGACGCATTTATGAAATGAATAAAAGTTTAACTTTTGCCAAATAGAGTCTACCTTTGGTTTTTCCATTCTTGTCACCATGTAGAGAAAAATGGAATCAGCATATTCTTCTTGACCAGTGCCGAGTAGTTTTAAAATTGAATATCGATACACTTTTAATGAATTCATAAGTTCATCATAATCCAATAGATTGTCTTTGTTAGTGTCGAAGCGAATAAATGTTGTTTCGATGTTAATCAAAGCTCCAAGAACTAAAGTTAGGTCGCGAGCGCCAATTGGAGTGTCGAGTGAAGAATCGTCGCGGGCAAATGCTTCGATGCCTAATAGATAGGTCTTAGCTTCATCTGGATTGTTATTAGTGACGACATAATCTTTAAGACGTGGAAAATTTTTTTGAAAGTCTAGTTTATTTAAAAATGTTTCAAAGAAGTGTTCGTTAAAGCACCTTGTATCTAGATATTCTGCAGGATCGAGTTTTTGCTTCTTAAGTTCGATCGATGTATTTTCATTAACAGGGCAAACTTTTTTTAAGTTCGATTTAAGAGCGTCCCCAAGTCTTATGGCCGCTAGGACCATTTGCAAATATTCGGTGAGTTCAATCTTGTTTAATAGTAAGTTGCCGTCAGATTGATGTTGAAAAAGATCGGCAAGGAGAAGAGTATTTCTTGAAAATGTCTTAAAATTTGCGGACCACAATTTAAGTTCTTCTAAAATAGGTTTTAAGTCGAGTAGAAATTTTTCAAAATCTTCTTGATCAGCTTGAGGTCGGCCATCTCTGGGGGGAGAGTAACCATCTAAGACTTTACCAATGGCATATTGAAATAAAGATGTTTCTACTACTCCAAATAAGTTTCTCTTAAAGGGAATACCATAATACGACAGATCTGTATCTTTGTCGGGAAAGTACTTGTAGTTAAGAATTATATCTTCAAACTCTCGACTGAGGTCAACAAGTCGATTCCCACGATCTCTAAAGTCAGCGTACTCTGGTGGGAAAATTGGAACAAGGTCACTGGAGTTGATGGGACCAATTGTACCTTCAATGAGATCTTTTCGAGCAAGGTAAGTGGCCGTGTCAAAATAAACTTTCTCAGCACCAGAAACAATTAAATGTACAAATCTTCGGACATCTTCGAGGGAAACGTTACTCGGTTGACCACGAAGAAGTCTAAATTTCAAAGCTTCAATCGAGGGCTTAAACTTCATAAAGTCGATATTTTGGTCTTTGTTTTGAAAATGTTTAGCTAGTTTTAAAATTTGTTCAACACTTACAATATTATAGTTGGGTTGATTAAATTTAATAATGCGATTGAGACTTCTTAAATCATCTAGAAAAAACTTTGATGCTTGAGATTTGGTTTCAAAGTATTCAGATTTAGCGTAATAGATGTCGAAAGATAAAATTAAAATTGCAGGTAAGTTTTTAACTAGAACTCTCAATTCATCAGAGGTGACATTTTCGTAATCACCTCCCAATAATAACTTTTTTAAAAAGACGATATTATCTACGTCTTCTTCACTCATGTTAATAACTAATTTTTTTTGACCTAATTTGTTGATAGCTTCTTTTAAAAAAGTTCTCAAGTTTAAAATATTATCTTTTCCCTCTTTGGTATTTAAAATCATGGAGCTGTCTTGAGAAAATCTTCTGACAGCTTCAATAAAACGAGTTCGAATTGAAAAGAATTTTTGTGCATTGGGTTTGTCGGCCATCTCTTGAAGAAGTTTAGTCATTATAATGGCATCGCGATTGACGGCGACTAAGAGGTTAAAAAGTGGGCCAATATTTCCTTTGGATATTTTTTGACCTTCATCGCGAAGCAAAATCATATTCAATTGAAAAATTATGCTGAGAGCATTAACAATAGTGTCACTTTGAGTCTTAAAAATTTGTTTAATAAAATTGGTTAATTCTGATTCGCTAATTGCATCGTTATTTTTATTTTTAACGTACTTTGTATACTGAAGAAAATTTTCTTCTAAACATCGAATTTGCGCTTCTTGGTTTTCTTTAAAAATATCAGATAATTTATCTGGATCGACCGAGCAAGTAGAAAACTCTGTCGCTTTATAGACTTCAACATCGGCCGGTGGTTTGTCTTTGACATAACCACAGGATTGTAAAAATAGGATGCTTAAAATAAGTAAGCATTTACATTTATAAACGAACAATTTCATAAGCTTATATATAGAACTTTCTCGCTATAGAATAAAGAAAAAACCACTCTGTTTAATGCTTTTATCATCTCAGTATTGCCAAATGGTCTCAAATGATTGAAATCTATTGTTTTAATTTTTAAAACTATTGAGGTTCGCTTGTTAAAAGTCTTACTATTTTACATTTTATGGCTTCCTACTTTTCTCGGTGCCTATGATGGCACCTTGACCTATGAAAAATATATACGTTTAAACAAGCCCGCTTACTACTCATCTTCTGGTGATTGGTTAGAGTTATCCTATAAAGGGGGAGTACCCAATGACACAAAACGTATTGCTACTTTTGCCAAAGCTGACGTTCGACTCTATTTTCAAGATAACAATGCTGTTAATTATTCATTGCAAGAAGCTTATATACGCTTTTTAGGTCATCAACTTTTTCCAAATTTCTTCAAGAGTGATTTTAAATTATATTTTGGTCGAAAAATTCTCGATTGGAACATGAATGAGAAATATTGGATGCTGGGTTTTTTAAATGGTAACCAGGGATTTACACTTTTGGGTGAAGAGCAAGAAGGCTTAACTGGATTATTGTTGCAGTCTAAATTTGGTGAATATGAAATTGATTTTTTTATGTCTTATTTTTTTATTCCCGAACTTAACCCAAGCGTGAAGTTTGAAAATGGCAATGTTGAAAGCCATAGTGAGTGGACCAGACTACCTCCCCGCAGCACTATAATTAGCAATGTTGAAACACCTATTTTCTACCAAATTGGAAATGTAAATTATTCTAAAATTATATTTAATAAGTCCCTTGGATTTAATATTCGAAAACCTTTCTACAATGGGCACTTGTCATTTTTTGCTATTTACAAGCCAGAAAATAAACTGCGCGTGAATGCAGAAGTTTATTGGGACAATGTGTATTTAAATAAAGTTTTGGCAACAGCCAATCCAACAGTTAATCATCATGCTTACGCTGGTATTCAAATTACTCAAAAAATTGATCAAGTTAGTCTTCGCGGAGGTTTAAGTTACGTCGACCCAAATGCAAAAATTGGAAAAGACATTCCTTTGTATAGCATTAAAAATTCGCGACAAAGTTTCGATTCTCCTTACTTCAAAGTTTCACCAGCATATAATCGCGAAGCATACACTCACTTAAATACAGAGTACACATTGGATAAATTTAACTTTTCACTAAATTATATTCACCTTGTAACTGGAAACGTCAGAAGCTCCGACGATTTTTTTAGCGATACTGTCAAATGGAAGCGAGCCTTTGGTGGGCGCGTGACTTACACGATGAATGATGCATTTTCTGCTTTTTTGGATTTAAAATATGATATCAATCGCTACGATAATATTATTAAGGCTGAGCTTAAGTACAATTATCTTAAAAAGATTTATGTTTCACTCGGCCTTGAAATGCTCAAGGCACCAAATGATGCGTCTTACTGGAGCTATTATCGCGCCGATGATACGATGTATACTTCGCTAGGATTTTATTTTTAATTTTATTTCTGGCAAATAGGGCAGTGGTAAGTACCTCTGCCTGCTAATTGAGTTTTAATCACTTTTGTTTTAAGCGATTTTTCAGCGCACATTTGGCAGTACTCTTGATAAAAGACAACTAAATGATCGACTCCCGAACCGGCTTCGCCGTAAGCATCGACATAGCCACCACCAAAGGTTGTGCCCGACGTTTTAAGTGCGCCCTCTAAAACAATCTTTAAAGCGCGATAAAGTTTTTCAATTTCATTTTGGCTTAAACTTCCCGCTAGTCGCGTTGGGAGAATTTCTGCACGCGCACAAATTTCAGATGCCATATAGTTTCCAATTCCCATAAATGCTGCTTGATCGAGAAGGTAGGGCTTAATTATTTTTTTTGCACCCGAAAAAATCAAACGAGTCAAATGGTTTAGATCAAACTCATGATGACTTATATCGATAGGGAATCTTTTAAAAAAATTGTTTTTTTCATTGAAGTCAAAGTAATAAAAATGACCAAAGCGTCGTGGGTCCACATAACTTAAGCATTTTTGATCTGGGCCGCGAATAATGATGTGGGCATGCTTGTGTTGAGTTGAGCTTTGAAGCAATTGCCAAGAGCCACTCATGCCTAAATGAGAGATAAGAAAATGATGATTGTCCAAAGAAAAAATCAACCATTTACCCCAGCGTTCTATTTTTTGAATTTCTCGACCAATGATTTCTTTTTGAACTATTTGGGATTTTTCAATAGATATATTTCTTAAAATTCGAGGGAAGGCATTTCTTGAAAATTCTAAGCTCTCTATCTTTAGAGGAAGGAGAGTTGTGATTTGCGACTTGATGGTTTCGACTTCGGGTAGTTCGGGCATGGTGTAACTATATGTTTTTATAAGTGAAAAATCAAGCAATGCCAGACTCGATATGATTCTGGTATTCACTCTTTAAGTAAATGAAATGATTAAGGTATTTTTAATTAATTATTATAGTCCGATAGAGTCCGACATAATTATAGTTAACAATCAATTATCGGCATTATCACAGCTATATTTGGTTATATTTTTTAAGCCGAATTTAAATCTCTATATTTCAAGTAATTTCTAGCTAAACATTTACATCAAAGAATCATTAATCACTTATCTATGTTGCTGAATTCTTGACCTTTTGGTCACTAATTACGACTTATTGTTGACCACTCGGTCAATAATGTGTAATATGAATCTATGGGAAGAACAAGAGAATTTAATACAGAAGAAGTACTATTAAAAACCATGAATCTTTTTTGGACAAAAGGCTATCAGGCAACTTCCATGGAAGATTTAATGAGTGAGACTAAGCTTAATAAGCAGAGTCTCTATACGGCCTTCGGAGATAAAAGGTCATTATTCATTAAAGGTTTAGATTTATATATTAAAAATATTCTTGCGGAGACTGAAGCCAGAATCATTAATAAAAAATCGCCATTGAAGGCCTTGGCAAATGCACTATATGAAATTGCAGAGACAGAAAACATTGCTCATCCTAAAGGATGTATGGTTTCTAGGACGGCATCTGAAATTGGGGAGAATGATATTGAGATTTCTAAAATGCTAGAAGGATTTCATATAAAAACGGAAGCCTTAATTGAAAAAGCAATTTTAGAAGCTCAAAAGTTAGGAGAAGTTGTAGACATAATTTCGGCAGAAGATATTTCAAAAATATTAATGACAACGATAACTGGTTCACGAGTATTGCAATTAAATGGAGTTACAAAAAAAGAGCTACGCCAAACTTTTAAAGCATTCATTAAATTAATTGAAAATAAAAATGGGAGAAAAATATGAAATTATCAAAAAATACTGTTTTAATTACAGGTGGAACAAGTGGAATAGGTTTAGAATTAGCAAAGCAACTTTTAGAACTTGGTAACACTGTTATTATCACAGGAAGAGATCAAAAAAAATTAGATGGAGTCAAAAGCACTATTCCTCGAGTGCACGTATTTAAAAGCGATATTAATGACCCTCGCGATGTTATTTTCCTTTTTGCAGAGGTTGCTAGTAAGTTTCCTAATTTAAATATTCTAGTCAATAATGCTGGGTATTCTAAAATATTTAACCTGAATAAAAAGTCCGAACTAGAGGAACTCACTAGAGAAGTGACTACTAATTTAAATGCCCCTATTTGGTTGACACAGCAATTTCTACCTCTGTTGATTAAACAGAATGAAGCAGCAGTTATCAATGTTACTTCTGCCGTTGGATTTTTTCCAATTCCAACAACACCAATCTATTCTGCAACAAAAGCGGGACTTCATTCTTTTACTATTTCTTTGCGTGAGCAGTTAAAATATACAAATGTAAAAGTTTTTGAGCTTGCTCCGCCTGCGACTCAAACGAGCTTGCTAGATACATTTGATAAGCAAGATACAGACGAGTTGAAACCGATGCCAGTTGAAAAGTTAGTAAATTATGCAATAAAAGGTTTAAAGAATGACACTTTTGAAATCAGACCTGGTCAATCTAATCAAATTTATTATTTAAGTAAGTTTTATCCTGGCTTAGTTTTGAAATTAATTGGTAAGTCTTTAGATAGATTACTTCTCGCAAAACAAAATTAAACTGGAGAATATATGAAAGCTGTTGCAATAAAAAAATATGGTGATGAGAGTGCAATCGAGATCGCTAATTTACCAAAAGTAAAAATTAAATCTAATGAAATCTTAGTTGAAGTATATTCTGCAGGATTAAATCCAATTGATGTTAAAATTAGAAAAGGTGAAATGAAGCCTCTTTTAAATTTTAAATTTCCACTAGTTTTAGGAACTGATTTTTCAGGAAAAGTAGTTGAAGTTGGTGCGCAAATTAAAAAATTTAAAATAGGAGATGAAGTTTACGGAAGTTTTAGTACTTCATCAATGGGAGCATTTGCTGAATTCGTTGCAGTTTCAGAAGCAGACCTTTCTTTGAAGCCAAAAAATTTAAGTTTTGAGGAAGCCGCTTCAATTCCATTAGTTGGGTTAACTGTGTATCAAGCATTAAAAGATTTTGCTAAAATTAAAGCTGGGCAGAAAGTTTTCATCCAAGCGGGAAGTGGTGGAATTGGTACTTTCGCTATTCAATTTGCAAAAGCATTTGGAGTAGAAGTTGCGACAACTACGAGTGAGAAGAATTTAGAATGGGTACAAAAACTTGGTGCCGATCATGTCATTAATTATAATAAAGAAAAGTATAACGAAGTGATAAAAAACTATGATGTCTTTTTAAATTCAGTTGATGGAGAACCAATAGAAAGAGGTCTGGATATTTTAAAACCAGGCGGTCATCTATTATCAGTAGTTGGGCCACCAGATAAGAAATTTGCTAAGCAAGCAAAGCTTAATTTTTTCTTTCAAATAATCATGGGGTTGATTGGTTGGAAGATTAATCGATTATCTAAAAATAAAGGTGTTTATTATAATTTTGTTTTTGTAACACCATCAGGTCATCAGTTGAGTGAAATTAGAACAATTATTGAAGATGGAAAAATTAATCCAGTAATTGATAAAGTTTTTCCAATTGACCAGGCTAAAGAAGCGATGGCCTATATTGCTCAAGGAAGAACCAAAGGGAAAGTTGTTCTTAAAATTAAATAGGATGTAATTTATGAAATATGTAGAAGCTCCCAATTTATTTTTGAAAGTAAGAAGCGAAACATTTTCTTACCGTGATGTAGGTCCTCGTGATGCAAGTTCTACAATTGTACTCTTAAATCACTGGGGTGCTGTTTTAGATAATTTCGATCCTCGTATTGTTGATAATCTTTCAACTCAATATAGAGTCATCGCTTTAAATTATCGCGGCATGGGATCTTCAAGTGGAACAGCTCCATTAACCGTGAATGAAATGGCACTTGATACAATTGATTTTATCCACGCCATGGGACTGCAAAAAGTAATTCTTTTTGGTTTTTCACTTGGTGGATTTGTTGCGCAAGAAATTGCTTTAAAATCACCGGAATTAGTAGAGAAGTTAATTCTTACGGGAACTGGTCCTGCTGGTGGAGAAGGAATTGAAAATGTTGGAAAAATTTCATTTCCACTTATCCTAAAAGGGTTATTTACTTTTCGTGATCCAAAACATTATTTATTTTTTACCACTACAATTAATGGTCAAGCTCATGCAAAATCATTTCTTTTAAGACTTAAAGAACGAAAAAATAATCGCGATCGTGAACCTTCAATGAAATCTTTCTTAAGACAATTGAAAGCGATTAAAGCTTGGGGTCTTCAATCTCCACAAAATATTGCGAGCATAAAAGTTCCTGTTTTAATCGCGAATGGTGACAATGATATTATGGTTCCAACTTCTAATAGTCGGTATATGGCTAAAAAAATTCCTAACTCGCAATTAGTGATTTATGAAGACGCTGGCCATGGTGGTATCTTTCAATACTATTCTGATTTTAATTTGAAACTTAATAATTTTTTGGAACAAAAAAATTAATATTATAAAAACGGATTCAATATGACTTATAAATGTTTTTTACCGCTAACATTGCCCAATGGAACTGTGATTCAAAATCGAATAGCAAAGGCTGCTATGGCCGAAGGTCTTGCCGGCATCAGTCAACTACCCGATGATAGAGTTGCACGTTTAGAACAATCATTTGCTGACGGAGGAGTTGGATTAATTATAACTGGAAATGTTATGGTTGATTCGCACGCTCTAGGAAGTCCTGGAGATATTGTTTTACAAAAAGGTTCACAAATTGAACCTTTCAAAAAATGGGCAAAGGCCGCACGAAGCAATGGAGCACAAGTATGGATGCAAATCAATCATCCAGGCAGACAGACGCTCGCAGTTTTAGGGCAAACGGCTTGGTCACCTTCTGAAGTTGCTCTCGATATGGGAAAACAATCTAAACTTTTTTCTAAGCCTAAATCTCTGAGTGAAATTCAGATAAAAAATTTTATTAAAAAATTTTCTGAAACAGCATTTGAAGCTGAAAAAGCAGGTTTCACAGGTGTAGAAATTCATGCAGCTCACGGGTATCTTATTAGTCAATTTCTTTCTCCATTAACCAATAAGCGAACTGATGAATGGGGAGGAAGCATTGGAAACCGTGCAAGGTTTTTGATTGAAATCGTTAAAGCTATTAGATCAACAGTTAGTCCTAGTTTTTGTGTTGCTGTAAAAATAAATTCAGCTGATTTTCAACGAGGTGGATTTGATTCAACTGATGCGATTGAAGTCATCAAGATGCTTAATAATTTACCAGTTGATTTAGTAGAACTTTCTGGTGGAAGTTATGAAGCACCAGCCATGCAAGGACAAACAAGAGATGGTCGTACTTTGGCTAGAGAAGCATATTTTTTAGAATTTGCGAGAGATATTATGAAGATTGCTAAAATGCCAATCATGACGACAGGTGGAATTCGCCGACGAGAAGTTGCAGAAAATGTATTAAATGAAGGAGTTTCAATCGTTGGGATTGCATCTTCACTAGCAATGAATCCGAACTTAATTAAGTCTTGGCAAGGTAGTTCACCAGAAGATGGAAAGTTACCTATTATAAAATTTAAAGACAAAACGCTTGCTGGGTTTGCTGGTTTAATAACGATTCAAAGGCAATTACATCGCATTGGCGATGGAAAAAAACCTTTGGTTAATCCTAATCCAATTTTCTCTATCATTCGCGATCAAGTTCGAACGAAACTGCTCTCAAAAAGATATAAGAAATGGATCAAGCAAAATGAAAATTAAAATAGGTGATTGGTTAAGAAAATATTTAGATAAAACAATTACTGCCGATGATACTTCATCAATGGTATTTCCACCTGCAATTGCTAAAACAATTGGTTTTGATTTGGTAGATATCGGCGAAGCAACAGCGACTATGGAGATGCAAGTTAATTTAAAAATGCACGCTAATCCCATGGGAACTCTTCATGGTGGAGTTTTATGTGATATTGCCGATGCCGCAATCGGAACAGCTCACGCCACTACTCTTCAAGAAGGTGAGTCGTTTACGAGCGTTGATTTAAGAATTAATTTTTTTCGTCCTGTGTGGGATGGAACAATAAGAGCAACTGCGAGAGTTGTACAATTAGGCAAAACGATTAGCTATTACACTTGTGATGTGACCAGGCCTGATGGAAATTTAGTGGCTACAGTTACAAGTTCAGTAATGACCCTTAGAGGCGATAAAGCACAAGGGAGATAAGAGATAATAAAAATGAAATATACACTTTTTGGAAAAACAGGATTACGAGTATCGCAAATAGCACTTGGAACTGGAAACTTTGGAACGCGTTGGGGTTATGGTAGTGACCATGATGTAAGCAAATTAATATTTGAAACATTTGCAGAGGCTGGAGGGAACTTTATTGATACGGCCGATGTTTATCAATTTGGTGAATCTGAAGAAATTCTTGGTAACTTACTTCAGGGAAGAAGAGATGATTTTGTATTGGCCACTAAATTTACAAACGGAGCTGTTCCAAATCCGAATAGATTAGTTACAGGAAATTGTAGAAAGGCGATGATAGCTTCTGTTGAAGCAAGTTTAAAACGACTTAAAACAGATTGCATTGATATTTTCTGGGTGCATCATCCAGATGGAGTAACTCCATCTGAAGAAATTGTTAGAGGCCTAGATGACTTGGCACGATCAGGTAAAATTCTTTACGCTGGACTATCAAATTTTTCAGCTTGGCGATTATCTAGAGCTGTAACACTTTCTGAATTAACTCATTCTATTCCTATTGCAGCTGCTCAATTTGAACATAGTTTAGTTCGTCGAGAACCAGAGGCTGATTTATTTCAAGCTTCAAAAGCTTTTGGACTTGGAATTGTTACTTGGTCTCCATTAGGTGGCGGGATGCTCACTGGTAAGTATCGACTGGGAGAAAAAGGTCGTGCAGAAGGATTTGGTGGAAGTGTTTTTCAAGCTGAAAACTCAGAACAAAGAACAAAAATTCTAGATACAGTGCTAAGTATAGCTAAAGAAATTGGTGCAACTCCTGATCAAGTCGCAATAGCATGGTCCTGTACACACGGTTCAGTACCAATGATTGGCCCAAGAACCCTAGATCAACTTAAAAGTAATTTAGGTGCAATTAAAATAAATCTCACTGATAAACAGATAGAACTTCTAGATCTCGTAAGCAGTATTAATTCATCACCTAGGAAAATTGCTACAATTTTGGATGAAAATAATAGTCAAGTTATTGGTTAAAATAAATATTAGGGACATATAAATATAAAAATATATATTCCTATAGTAAAACCAATTTCAAATTCAGCGTTTCAAATACAAGAGTCCGACTTAGTCCGACCAGTCCGACTTATTTCATGAAATAGAGTGAAATTAAGTGAAATATAGTGAACTGACGAGTTTCTGTGTTAGCTAGTTTTGTCTCTCAAATGATTAAAATAATTAATAATAAAAAAGTCTCTGCTGTGAATCGGGTAACTCTGGGATAAAAACCTCCTAGTCAATTCAAATAGATATGGTTATAAATACATATTTAAAGCCATACAAAAGTATGGTACAATATTCTAATAAAAGTTGGAACTATTATAGAGAACGAAAAATGGAAAATAAAGGTTTTTGCTCCACCAAAGGAGCATGGTCCTGCACATGTTCACGTTATTGCAAAAGGTGAGAAAGCAGAAGTTAAGATTTCATTGATAGATTTAGCAGTAATTGGGAAGACTAAATTTAGTAAACAGACAGTTAAAGGTATTATTAAGTATGTGCATCAAAACTATGACATATTAATTGATGCATGGGAGAAGTTACATGAAAACAAGAAAAAAACCTAGACTTAAAAAAGCCTTGAGTAAGATAGATAAGGCACCAAAAGAATTATATGGAAATGTCAAAGTGGATTTGTCTACATTGCCTTGCTTAAAGAAATCCGAAAGAGAAAAAATTACTGCAAATTTTGATGCTGACTTATTAGAGATCATCAGAAAATTAGCTAAAAAACATCATGTTTCATACACAACTCTAATGAACGATGTTCTGAGAAAAGTTTTTGTTGAAGATAAAAAAGCAAGTTAGATGATTAAGTTAAATATTTTAGGCCTTAAATCAACTTGCGAAATTGAATCGTATGAGTTTGCTGATAGATTTATAAGAAAACTTCCGAGAAGAAGTGATGGATCTTTTGATTTGTCGAGCGGTGAATTTTACGACAATGATATAGATGCCATAAGACATGCATATACTTCAGGTATATTTACGCAAGAATATGGTGAAAAAGTCACTGAGATTTTAGGTGACATGAATGAATTAGTACCTTTTGGAGGTAACTCAAGTTCCAACAGTCCTAATTCTAAGAATATGGATTTATGGAATAATCGAATAGGGCGAAAAATAGGTTTAAAAACTTCTGGAAAGCTAAAACTATTTAAATTAATTGTAAAAGCACTTAAAAATGGTGAATTAATTATTGATCCAGAAAGTGATCCTCGAATTAATGAGGTTTCATCGAGTAAGATCAATATAAAAAATAAAGTATTCGTAGTTAAAGAATCAAAGAAAGGAAAAAATCTTTTATATTTTGATTTTGAGAAATCAGTAATCTTATCAAGAAGTGAATTTATATCTGAAATCCAATTGGGAAAATATCCTTTCTATGAAATCAGAATAGTGAAAGGTGATGAAACTCCAGTGTCTAAAAAAGATAAGAATGTTCCAAATAATCTAGGTTAATAGCTAATTTCAAAAATACTAATTTCGGGTCTGCAAAGAAATCGAAATGGAACAATTGAAGTTCCAATTCCGCGGTTCACATACATTTTGGCTCGATTTTTTTGAAACCATCCTTGGTTATAGTCTCCAGAGCCAGGCGGAAGGGCAATAGACCCAATGAGAGGTAGGCGAATTTGGCCACCATGGGTGTGACCCGCAAATGCTAAATCTATGGAGTTTGAGACTTCATCAAAAAATATTGGTGAATGAAAAATGGAAATTATTTTTGAATCATTAGGGATATTTCTTAAAATTTTCAAGTCTGGATTGCCTGTTGGAGCATCAGCAAAGCCTGCTAACCATAAATTCTTATCTAGCATTATCGTTTTATTTGTTAGGTCGATAATATTGTTTCTTTTTAAAATATCAGAGAGGTCTGAAATTGGCTCCCAGTCTTCCCAGTTTCCAGGAATGTAATAAATTGCTTGTTTAGCCTTTAGTTCTTTTAAAACTTTTTCGTAACTGGAATTTGTTCCACCTGGTGTTGCAATATCGCCAGTTAAAAATATGATGTCTGGTTTTTCACTTTGAACGGTCTTGATTACCTTTTCTTCAATTGTACCAATTCCTTTTGTGTGTAAATCAGAGATTTGAATGATTTTAAGTTTTTTATTTGAGTTAGCTTTCAGATTAATTTGATGACGTGTTATTTCTAGCCAACTAGTTTCTATGAAATATGAATATCCCAAAATCAATACACTGAGTAATGTGAAATTAAATATTAGATTTTTCCTCAACATAATAAATTTTATTTTACAAAATTCGTCTTGGAAACGATTTTCCGATTATCTCATTGGATAAAATTAAATCTGATGAAGTATCATTAAGAAGAAGACTAGCAATTCAACTGCAAACTACTAAAATTTCTTGATTGATTAATTGCCCCTGACCATTTCGGGTAGTTCGGGCATGGTTGACCTGACCCCAAACGCTAGACTACTTTTAATCTAACATCCTGATCAAAACCGTTTATCTTTTTCATTTCAAATTACCTAGTAAATTCTTCTGGAGTCAAACCATTCAAAGAACTATGAGGCCTGAAGTTATTGTATTCTTTTCACAATCTTTTATTAAAACTTTTGCTTCTTCGATTGTTGAGAACCAATGCTGATTCAAACATTGAGTTCTAAATTTTCCGTTGAACGATTCTATAAACGCATTTTGAGTTGGCTTTCTGGCTCGATAAAATGTAGCTTTACATTATTTTTCATCGCCCATAATCCCAAATCTTTCCCTGAAAATTCCGGCCCATTATCGACAAAAATCACTTCAGGTAGTCCCACTTTTATTTTCAACGAATCGAGAGCTCTTGCAACTTCGGCACCTGTCATCGTTATTCCCACGTTTATCATTGGGCTTTCTTTTGAGAATTGATCAATGATCGTAAGGCATATTATTTTTCTCCCGCGAAAACATCTGTCGTGGAATAAATCCATCGACCAGTTTTTTAATGGAGCATCTGGCAGAACTTAAGCAACTCGCAAATGCCTCGCTCTTTTATTTTTATTTTTTAATCATAGACAGAGTTTTTCTTCGTTATAAATCTGCTCCGTTCTCTTGTGGTTAACAACAAGATCTTCTCTTTTTTCAATTTTATGGTCACTTCAACAACGTTATATTTTCTTTTCCAAGCATAACAAGTTGCGTTCGTGATTCTGTTTTTCTGCAAACTTCCAGAACAGTTGAAGCACCCGACTGGGCATCTTTTAAAGAGGAGTATTAAAATCAGGAATGCTACATATCAGAAAATTTTCTATCCCAATTATCAAATTCACTCGATAAAATAAGATCAAGTAAATAACAGGCAACTATACTTGCACCATCTTTATCAATACTTTGTTTGATTGAATTTGCTAGTACAATAATTCCATAGTTCTTTTCAGGTATAATCCCCATAAAACTAGTAAATCCCTCAGTGCCACCACCGTGCCAAAAAATGTTTTCGTTTTTGAATTTTTGTATTCTCCAGCCTAATCCATAAAACTCTTGATCAAATTCTTTAAAATTTGAAAATGTCTTAGAGTGAGATTTGATATAAGGTTTAAAGATTTTTTGATAACTTGAATTACTCAAAATTTTTTGGCCTTCAAATTCACCTTTTTGTATAAATAAGCTAATCCATTTGCTTAAATCACTAATGTTTGAAACAAGTGATCCTGCAGGTGCACAGGCTCCAAAGCCAAACTCGTTAAATTCTATTAATTTGCCATCTTTAAATTGATGAGCTGAAGCATAATTATCTATATTTTTTAATAAATTTAGATTCCCCGTTGAACACATATTTAAAGGAAGTAAAAAATTATCCAAAATAAATTTTTCCCAAGTTTTATTCTCTATTAATTCAATCAGAAATCCAGCCAACATATACATATGATTATTATATATAAATGAAGATCTTAGTTCTTGAGTGGTATCTAGATTTTTTAAATCATTAATCAATTCCAATCTGCTTTTAGTTGAAAATGCCCAGAACTGATCATTTCGTGGATAGCCCGTTCGATGTGTAAGCAGATCTATGAAGGTTATTTTTTTCGCTAAATCTTCATCTTTTAATACAAGAGACTTGTAGTAATTAATAATTGGTAAATCTAAATTTATAATATTCCTTTGATCCAACAGCACAGCTCCACAGGCAGTAAAAGATTTGGTTAAAGAACCCAATGAATAAACGGTATTGTTATCGATTTTTTTGTTTGAACTGATACTAGCTTTACCAAATCCCGCTGAATAAACTAGTTCATCTTTATGAATTATTCCAAAACTCAGACCTGGAATTTCACAGCGATTAAGAATGTCTGGTATAATATTTTCTAAATATTTTATTCTTTCACGTTTCATATAATAGACAATATTTTAATCCATAAAAAATTAATAGCTATTATTATTTAACTTGTTTCTTAAGTTAATGCTTTGTATATAAGGTTCATCTATATCAATTATTTTTGGTTCATTCTTAGACTGATCATTTGTAGCAAGATCATTATTGTTAATAGTTAGCTTAACGGCTCGAGAAAAATCACATGTCAGTTTAAGATTGTTTAAATAAGCAAATTCATCCATTTGATTATCTATAATCAAATTTGAAGCAATTAAATCCCTATTTTTTTTGATCAAGAATAGATTTGCCTGAAGTAATTTTATTTTCACAGTTATCATGCAATATAGAAATAGTAGAATTTGAAATCCTTTTGAATGTCTCAAACCTATTATTATTATCATCATTCAATTCAGACAAGCTAATGGCATCACTATAATTACAATTAAATTGACCTGACCCAAAAAACTGCACTATTCAAAATATCGCACTCAGTAAACATCAACATGTAGAGGGGGGAAAATGTAAAAATCAAAGTTCAGTGAAGAAAAAATGATCACCTTTTTAAAAGTAGCCCAGTCGGGCGCTTCAATTGTTCTGGAAGTTTGTAGAAAAAACGGAATCACGAATGCAAGTTTTTATGCTTGGAAAAGAAAATATTTGTAATGATTGCCTTGCACCTTCATTTTTTGCCCAAATTTCACTAAGTTTTTTTAACTCACTGTCAATTCCATTTTTTCTGTATTTTTCATCGCCCCATAGAGAATCGATATGAGCATTTATTCCATTGTCAGGTATTTTTGCGAAGATAAGATTCATTTTATGAGTATTTTTAAATTCAGGAACTCGTGTAACCCATTACTGTATTCCTTGCTAAGATACGACCCAACTTGAATCCCAGTTCAAAGGTGAACTTTCTTGAATTTTAGCATCCAAATATATTTCATTAGCATCATTGTAACCAAGTTCTGTATAAAAAAATTTTTGAAAACCACTTTACGCCGCCAAAGCTTGAATCAAAGCCGACACAGCCGACAGCTCAGGGTTAAATTCTTTCTTCGGGTCAATTAGATCATAAAGAGTGCGTCTTCCAATTCCTGCTTTCTTTACAAGGGCTACTTTATAAACAGTCATTAAATGAGCGAATAAGGCCTTGGATTTTTTTTGCTTTTTTGATGTCGTCGGTTGCTTTCCCATTTTTATTTCCTTACGTTTTGAGCAATGACAATGTATTGCCACTCATATTTGAATAGACCCGAGTTCCATTCTTCCATCTTAATTCAATTAATACTTCAAACTTTTTGTGATCACCAAATGCCCTAGAGAGAGCATATCAAGTCTATCTGTAATAGTGGCCTTCGTTTTAGGAGCCTGCTTATTAAGACAATTGATGAATTCAGGTGTCTTTAATATTTGAAGTTGCTCGTAAGTTGGTGATAAAGAATTACAATGACAGGGCTGATCAGATCCTTTAAAATTTTATGATGTAAATCAGGAGTTAAATGTGAGACTATTAGTTATTTTCTGTCTGATATTAATGTCGATGATTGTCTTCGCCTCTAACCTGAACATACAATACAGAAAGAGCAGAATTCATTCTCTAGTTATTTTTTCCTATTCGTTGAGTGAAGTTCGTGGTTTTTCTCCTGCTATCAAGGAAGCATTTTTAAAATCATCATTTTATAATGAACAAGTAAAATTGATAATAGATGAGCAGCAAAAGCTAAATGAACATTTAGCTGTATACGCAGAATACAAAGACCCAGGTGTTTATTACGGTGATGAATTCATTGTTAAGAATCTTATAGAAGTTCAAGCTTCTCTTTCGAAAGATCTTGATGATCTTTCTGGCAGAACTAGAGGTTTACTCCCTGTTGAAATACATCAAAAGTTCATTAATAACCTAAGAAAACTAGAGCCAGTCTTTGAAAGCTTCTTATGGAGGCCGTATGAAAAAGAACTTCAAAAAATGGTGGATTTTTATTCAAGAAAATCTAGTGAATGGAAGCTTGATGAAATGTTTAAAAAGGCGAAGACATTTTATGGTAGTTATTGGGATGATTCAATTCCTTTTGATATTGTACTTTACCCAATACCACCAGGAAGTCACCATTCAAATGCTAAGAGCTTTGGTGCTTTTGAATCTGTAGGGATTATCATTGATGAAAAAGATATTGTTGGGAGAGTTGGAGTTATATTTCACGAGATTTGTCATTCGCTTTACTCTGCTCAACCTGCAGAATTAAAGGAGTCTCTAAATCATTCTCTTAAAATTCGTTCTCAAAATCCGTTTGAAGCTGGAGCTGCAACTTATTTAAATGAAATTTTGGCAACTGTTTTGGGTAATGGAATTGTCTATGAAAAGATAATGGGAGAAGTGGATAAGGCCAACTGGTACAATGTAGCTTACATTAACTGGGGAGCCAGAGATATTTTAGATTTAACAAAAAAATATTTGGCAGAAGGCAAGCAGATAGACGAGAAATACTTAAAGTCATTACAAGATTCATTTCAAAAAAGATTTCCAGACTTTGATAAAGAGTTTAATTGGCTCTTTAGCAAGGTTGAAATAAACAATTTTGAAAAAAGTTTTACTACTGCTGAAGTCCGAACAAGCTTTAAAAAGTCATTTCGCTATGAAAGCCTCAGTGTATCTAGTTTGAAGAAATATTTGTCCAAAATAAATTGGCAAGAAACAGATGTAAAAAGTCGTATTTTGATTTTGACAAAAACGGATCTATCAATTCTTTTGAAGAAAAATTTTTATGCCAAATCTATATTGCTAAAGCTTAGTCATGTTAAAAGAGCAAGAAGTGCTTACTACTACTCAAAAAAAGAAAATCAAATTTATCTACTTGTGAATGAAAAACAATATTTAAGCGAAGCTTTTGAAAGACTTTCAATTAATGGTCATGTTGAAGTTAATAAACCTGTAATTATTAATTAATTAATATTGTTAAGAATTTTTCCGATTGGATAAAATAAAACTTTATGAAGTAAGGTGAAGAAGACTAGCAATTCAAATACAAGCAACTAATATTTCAGGAAAGTTTAATTGCCCCCGACCATTTCTGGTATTTCGAGCATTCATCAACTATACGTTTTTATTGATGAAAAATCATGCAATGCCTGATTTGATTTGTTTCTAAAATTAACGCTTAAGTGTCTTTTTTTTTAAAAATTATAATAAATCAGTACTACTTTAATATAAAAAATAAATTAAATGAAGCTTGACCACGTACCTTGGTACAGGGTTTAAAATAGTCATGAGGGTAAGAAAAATGAATGCGAATTTTGAAAAAATGACGATTGGAAAATTAGCAAAAGCACTTGATCTGAATATTGAGACAATTAGATTTTATCACAGAGAAGGATTGGTAAAAGAGCCAGTTAAAAGAACAAACGGCTATCGCTATTATGGTCTCGAGCATTTTTCAAGAATCATATTTATCAAAAAAGCAAAAGAACTTGGCTTCACCCTTAATGAAATAAAAGAACTTCTTCATTTAAATACTCAAAGAAGAGCGAGCTGCGCAGACGTTCTTCCTAAAGTTAAAGAGAAGATTTCTGAGTTAGATAAAAAAATCAACGATCTAAAGCAAATTAAATCTTCACTCGTTAAGTTGAAAGGAGCATGCGCCATAGGCGAAGACGAAATGAAAAGATTTAGTATGCTGGATTGTTTTATGAACGAATGCAAATGTTAAAGGAGTTTTTATGAGAGCACATCTTTCGATAAATGTTTCTAATGTAAATGAATCTGTAGAGTTTTATAAAAAAGTCTTTGGAGTTAATCCTCAAAAGCAGACAGCTGATTACGCAAAGTTTGATTTAAAAGAGCCATTGCTTAACTTCAGTATGCAAACAGCCACAGGAAATAAAAGTTCAGTGAATCATCTAGGAATTGAAGTTGATTCAGCATTTGCGGTTATGTAATGGCAGAAAATATTAACTGAAGCAGGACTTGTGAAATTAGTTGAAAGCGATACGAATTGTTGTTTTGCTAGGCAAGATAAAATCTGGTTGCAAGATCCAGATGGGAACTCTTGGGAGATTTTTTATGTGCATGAGCAACTTCCTGTTGAAGGAGTTATCAACAAAGATAAAAGCAATGCTTGCTGTGCTCCTAAATCAAGCGAGACGAAGTCGGGTTGTTGCTAATGAAAAATATTCTTTTTCTTTGTACTGGAAATTCATGTCGTTCACAGATGGCGGAGGGATTCTGCCGTCATCTGTGGGGAAATCAATTCAATGTGTTTTCTGCTGGAACTAAAAAACACGGAATGAATGAGAGGGCAATGAAAGTCATGATGGAAATTGGAATTGATATTTCTTCTCATTATTCAAAGTCCGTAGAAGAGTTACCAAAAGTTTCCTTTGATTACGTTGTTACTGTTTGCGATGCCGCTAAAGAATCTTGTCCTTATTTTTCTGGAGTGAAAATCGTTCATGTTGGATTTCAAGATCCACCAGCATTGACGAAGGATATGGACAATGAAGAAGATATTATTAGAATTTATAGAAGAGTAAGAGATGAAATTGAAACAGCAATTAAAATTCTTCCTTCATTCTTAGGTGAACAGTGAAAATAATTTTTTGGGCAGAACTTGTTGGTACAGCTTTTTTAGTGATGATAGTTTTAGGATCAGGAACAATGGCCCAGAATTTGTATCCTGGACAAATTGGAGCAGCCTTGCTTGCTAATTCAATTGCGACTGGTGCAGGTCTTTTTGCTTTAATTCAAACATTGGGAACAATTTCAGGAGCACACATTAATCCGCTAGTGAGTCTAGTCGAGTTGTTATGGAAAAGAATTAATACAAAGCAATTTTGCGTATATGTTTCTGCGCAAATGATTGGGGCTTATTTGGGAGTCTTATCAACACACCTAATGTTCAATTTACCGTTGTTTGTCATTTCATCTATTGAAAGGTCAGGCACTCATCTCATTTATTCTGAATTTGTTGCAACTTTCGGTTTCATAATGGTTATCGCTCTATGTGGAAAGAAACATGTAGAGTTTGCACCATTAAGTGTAGCTCTTTACATCACCGCTGGATATTGGTTTACTTCGTCAACTGCCTTTACAAATCCAGCAGTAACATTTGCGAGAATGTTCACCAATACTTTTGGAGGAATGTCTCCAGTCCATTTTCTGCCTTTAGCCTTTGCTCAAATTTTTGGATCACTATTTGCGTGGTTCTTATTAAGTCGTTTACTTCCGAGTGAAAAATAGTGCCCGACTTAGTCTGACTGATTCCGTGAAGTAGAGTGATATTAAGTGAAATATAGTGAATTGACGATGTTTAAAAAAATTAATGTTAGCTCTTAAACTCTTAATTTGTTTGATGATTTAAATACATCGAGGGTGAATCTGGTAGTTCGGGCATGGTTAGTTAACTCTCGATAAATAAAGTTTCGAAAAAAGTAGAATATAACTTTTCCGACTGCATTTCCGAATAAAAAATCAGCGATTAGATCCTGTCTTATTCCCGTTTTGGTTTAAGACATTGGATAGTTTGGAAAGTCTGCGATTTAAATTTTCCATAATCTCGTTAGTGATATAAACGGGACGAGGTCCTCGGTTTTCAGGAAAATCTTTCAGCTCCACAAATTTTTACTTCTGGTGAAGACATGATAGCTCGCAATGTGAAATAGAATTAGAAATAATAGTAGAGACTCTTGGGTAAATGGTATTCCATCAATAACCAATATTTTTTCATTCTTCGAATGATCAAAAACCTCTATATCTTTCTTTGCCGCAGAATTTACAAAATTAAAACTGTATCCAATTGTAATAGTGCCTCTTTTGCCATCGATGGCCTCTTCTTTGGGCTTTCTATAAATATGTAGATGAAGTCCTGACAGAAAAAAGAATAGTATTAAAATTGCGAGCGTTGAATAAAAAGTCGCCTTAGAAGCTCTTCCTGAAATAAATGACTCCCGCTCATCTCTTTCCTTGCTAAAAGTTAAAGAAGTTAAAATCTCCTCTCTAAACTTTCCCCAAAAAACCAGTGAGATGACAAAGTAAACTAACAAGAAAAACCAAAGAATAAAGTTCCAACTTAAAACTTCCCATAAGATTGTTTTAGGTTCTACATATTTTTCTCCGTTACTTGTTAAATTAACGGCCCAAGTAACAATCCAAATAACAAATGGTATTGAGTAGACAAGGTACTTACTTAACCATAAATTAACTTTTAATAATTTTTCTTTATTCATCTTCTTTCTCCACATAAAATATTTCTTGAACGTCTTTTCCAAAATAAAGCGCTATACGAAAGGATAATTCGAGTGAGGGGTTGTAGTTTCCTTTTTCAATAGAGATTATTGTGGCCCTAGTTACACCTACGGCGTCGGCTAAATCTTGCTGAGTTATTCTTTTTTCTGCTCGGCAAATATGAATTGTGCTTTGTATTTTTAATTTTGGTGTTACTTTAACCATTATTTCTCCATTATCTAAATGTATAATAAACTATACATGTATGAGATGTGAAGTATGTTATACATTTTGTGAAGTATATTGTTAATTTGTTCATGTTTTCAGCTGGTTAAATGCTGATTTTCTGATCATTTTTTTTGAAAAAATTAAAAAAATTACCATTTTGTTCAAACTAATGGTACAATTGACCTATAAAGGTGAACAATATGCTTGCAGAATTATTTACATCAAACACTCGGGCAGAAATAATGAGAATTCTTTTTGACGGAGAAGGTAGAGAATACTATCTGCGCGACATTGAAAAAAAAACCCACATTCATATCAATTCATTACAAAAAGAAGTTAAACATTTACTTTCGATTGATTTAATCAATGCCAGAAAAGATGGTAATCGCATTTATTACAAGGCAAACGTTGAAAGTCCCATCTACACTGATTTGGTTTCCATTGTTGAAAAAACAGTAGGGGTAATTTCACTTTTAAAAGAAAAATTAGATGATCCTAAGATACAGTGTGCATTTCTTTTCGGTTCAATAGCAAAAAATAAAGAAAAGAGTACGAGTGACATTGATTTAATCATTATTGGTGATCTTGGCATGCGGGCCTTAACAAAGCTACTTTCAGGCCTCCAAGAGAAATTAGGTAGAGAAATTAATCCTCACATCTATACAAAGGAAGAGTTCAAGAAGAGAATTGTATCAAATGACCACTTTATAACTAGCGTTCTTAAAGAAGAAATCAAACCAATAATTGGCGATTTAAATGAGTATAGATAATTTCATAAAAAGCGGAGTCTTAATTAGGCTGGATTCTTCAAAAGATGAAATTGCTGATTTATTAAAAATTGTGGAGCGTGATTTAGAGGACTCCGCTCAAACAGAAATTTCTGATGATTGGCAATTTGGTATCGCTTATAATGCCGCTTTAAAATTAGCAAATATTCTTGTTCGAGCCTCTGGTTATCGAGTCAAAGGACAAGGACATCATATGAATACGATTGCAATGATTCCTCTAATTTTAGGTGCACACAAAAATGAGGATCGAGATTATCTCGATGCTTGCAGAAGAAAGCGAAATATTGTTGAGTATGATTGTGTTGGTGGGGCAACTGCAGACGATGTAAAAGAATTGAGAGAATTTGTTCAAGAATTTCAAAAAGAAGTTTTAAATTGGCTATCAAAAAATTATAGATAATGTAGTTTGTGGTTGTACTTTATAATTAAGGAGCTTGAATGACCTTAAAAATTAAATTTAGTGATAAAGAAAACTACATAGTTTATGCAATGTTTTTTGTATCAGTCGTTTTTTTTCATGCGAGTTATGATGGATTTGACTTGGTTTGAGGATGAATTGAAAGAGAATTGGTTTATCAAGAGAATGATTCTCTCATCCCTCTTAAGTTTTGGTTATCTTTTTCAGATTGATAAAATAAGAAGCATGATTCCTCGTTTGTCGAAGGTTGTATTAATCGCAACAATTTTATTCACAATCCTGTGGCCAATTATTGGAAGTACACAAACTAAAGTTATTTTTGTCATTTTATCTTTTCTAATATTTTTAAAGAATAGGCTGATACCGAATGAACAAAATTAATATCTTTGAATTAAATTCTAAATCAGAGCTAGAAGCGTACGCATTTTTTGATAAACATATAAGAAAGCTTCCGAAAAATACTGATGGTTCTTTTAATAAACTTGAGGGAGGATTTGATGATAATGATGTCGATGCCATTCGACATGCATATACATCAGGTGTGTTTACACAAGTCTATGGTGAGAAGGTTGCATTGATTCTTGGGGAAATGAATGAATTAACTCCAATGGGGGGGAGTAGTTCTAATAATACGAATTCAAGTAAAATGGATTTATGGAACAATAAAGTTGGGGTAAGGTACGGTAAGAAAACGAGCGGCAAGTTAAAGCTTTCAAGTTTCTTTATAAGCATTAAAAAATAATGAGCTTATCATTGATCCAGAAAATGATCCGAGAATTTCTAATGTAAATGCTGTGGATGCTAAAAAATATCTAGGTAAAGTTGTAGTCGTTAAAGAGTCCAAGAAAGGAAAGAATTTACTTTATTTTGATATTAATGAGAGTTCACTATTAACTCGAGATGAGTTTCTATCGGCAATTGTATCAGGAAAATATTCAAGATATGAGATTAGAAAGATTAAAGTCGAAGATACACCTATTTCTAAAAAAGATAAGCTAATATCTAATAATCTAGGATGAGAAACCCAAGAATATTTTTCCGATTTTCTCATTGGATAAAATTAAACCTGATGAAGTAACGTGAAGAAGAAGACTAGCAATTCAATTACAAACTACTAAAATTTCAAGATAGATTAATTGCCCCTGACCATTACGGGTAGTTCGGGCAATGTCTAGCTAAACTTTTAAAAATATTCAGTCAGATAAGCCGAAAAATCGTATGAGTCTGACTGTATTAACATCACTGATTAAATAGATTATCACTTAAAGATTTTCTGATGTAATTAGATTTAGTCACTAGTTTTTTCTTATAATTTTTAAAAGCTACCACTTGATATGACACTTTCTCACTACTTGTTCATAGAGTTTGTCAGATCAAGTCGTATCTTTTACACATAAACTATCATTTAAGTGAGTGGTTTTGTTCGTCAGATCAAGTATATAGTTTCTATTTAAAATATTAAAAGGTTTGAAATAGGTTTCCAATCTTCCCATTTTCCAGGAATGTAACAAGTTGCTTTTTTGGCCATTAGTTCCTTTTAAACTTTTTCCTAATCTGAATTTGTTCCGCTAGGTGTGGCAGCTAATATGGTCTAGTTTGTGCTGACACAAAAACTAAAATAATGTTTTGTGAGAATGTTTACCAATAATTTTGAGGGACTGCACACGTTCATTTTTTGCATTCCACTTAGCTTAGTTTTCAGGGGCTGTAGTGACATATTTTTTGTTAACTTTATTTTTTGTAAATAAAAATTGAGGCAGCTAAATTTTAAATTATAGGATCAAATTAAAGGCAAAATAAAAGCATAAAATGCTCCTACCAAATTTATTGTTAATGAAGCCCATAAAATTATTCTGGAATTTCTTTTAACTTTTGTGCAAACGTCTTTTTGATCAATAGGGCATGGTTTATTGCGACTTATATACTGGAGTATAAAAGAAATACCAAGCGAACCAAAACTGGCGGAAAATAATAAAATTTTATTTTCTGAGAGCCAGACAAGTTGAGGATAAGAGCTTAAAAATGAAGCAAGCGTAGAACCAAACCCCAACAGAACTAGAGTAGAAGGTAGGGCACAACATAAGATTGTGCCAAATGAGCTAAATAGACTTAACCATTCTATCAAGGGATTGTTATTTTTTAGTTCGTTCAATTTTTGTGACATTATAACCTGCCTCTGTAATAAGATTTTTTATAGTTTCATCTGAAATGGTTTCTTCTCCTTTTAACTGTAATGTGACCAATTTTGTATTAAGGTCAACATTAATTGATTCTAATTGTTCAAGCTTTTTAAATTTTTTCTCGATTCCTTGTATGCAGAATGAACATACCATACCATTAACACCAATTTTAATTTGGTTTTCAGCGAATAAAAATGTTGATTGAACTAAAGCAATTACAATAAAAATAAACTTCTTCATCGAGCCTCCTAAAAGTGAAACATAAGATTTATTAGCCATTGACCCTCAAGACTTGAACCAATTTCTATTAATGCAGTTTTATAAAACAATCTGGCCATAGGGGTGATTGCAAAATTAGTATGAAGTTCTGGATGATATTGCAGTTGTACTATTAGCCAAGATGTTAATTCATTGTGCTCTGAGATGTAAGGAGCAATTCCTAATCGAAGACTTGTTTGATAAATTTTATCTGTGTCTGCATCAATCATTGATTCATATTTGAATGCAATATAATAATTTCGATCTTCGGCGTCAGCTTCAATTCCTATTAAGCCTGCACTAAGCTTAGATTGGTTCTTTTTTAGTAAGCCGTATCCTCCATAAAGATATATATTTGCCTGTAAATCATATTCATTCCATCTTTTTAATAAGTGATTAAGTTGAGGCATGATTAAATTATTTGATTCCCCATTCTTCATTTGCATTTTCATATGTCTAGCCGTAAATGAAAACTTAGGTGAGGCGCTATATGTTAACCAGGTATCTGTCAGGAATGATTGATTCCAAGTCATAAATGTGAATGCATTTTTATATGAAACAGGATGGGAATATAAATTGTAACTGAATGAAATAAGGACAAGTAAATAGGTAATGATTGAATTTTTTATAAGCATTTTAATTCCTTTTTAAGCATCTATTACTCATAACGGTTGAAGTGATTAATTTGTGACCAGTCACAAAAATAAAGTTATAATCGTTATAATAATTAGGCTCATATTCTTGACTAAAATGAGCCCATAATGGAATACAGATTGTGATAGATAAATCTGACTTAAATTTAATGCAAAAGTATCTGGCTGGTGACGAAGAAGCATTTCAGTTAATTTATAAAAAGTACTCGGGAAAAGTATTCTCTTACCTATTAAAAAGAACAAAAAATCAAGAACTTGCTGAAGATATTTTTCAAAGAGTTTGGCTTAAGTTTCATCGATCTCGAAGTGCGTTTAAAGAAACTTTTCCTTTGCTTCAATGGATTTATGTAATTTCTAGATCAACCTTGATAGATTTTTATAGATCTAAAAAAAATTCTGGAGAACATATTTCGCTTGATCAAGCATTTCTTAAAGACTTATCGTCCAAAACAGATGATGAAATATTAAAGAATGAAAATTTAACTCGAGAACAAGTTAGACTACATTGGTTACACACTTTATCTCGAGATCAAATTGAAATTTTTGAAATGCACTTTTTTGATGAATTAAGTTATGAAGAAATGGCCTACGAACTTTCTAAATCTCAAGCCAGCCTAAGAAAAATTATCAGTCGTTCATTAAGTAAATTAAGAGGTATAGGATGAATCCAAAAGATGATTTTGATAAATTTCTTGCTTTAAATCCAGTTGAACCACCAAGTCATCTTTCAGATAAAATTATTTCTGAAGTTCATCAAGATTTAAATCCTAAAGTTCATTTAATTTTTACAAAATTAACTCTAACTCATTTGATATCGTCTTGTCTTACGCTTTCTCTTTGTCCTCAGTTTGGATTTTCGCTTTGGGGGGGGAAAGATTATTTAATGAAGTATTTTATGCTATTGGGGCATTATGGTTGCATGTTTGCCTGCGGATTATTTTTTATTGGTACAACATTTTTATTTTCATTTTTTGTTTTTAGTCGTGAAGAGATGAGAGCAGTTCGTCAAAAAAAATGGATAAAAATCTTTGCTTTAGTGGTTCTTTCCTTAGGTACTTTTTTTATGTTCGATAGAAATATATTATTAATCCCTGGGCTTATATGGTCATTGGGATGTGTTGTAGGTGCTCTTGGTGCGCTTCATATTGAATGGGTAGTTCAAAGTAAATATAGTAGTCACAGTTAATAATTATTTTAAAACAATTTATTTTGAATCACTTTAATGTTGAAAATAAGTTTTAACGTAAATTAACTGTAACTAGTTTTATATTTTGTGTATGTTTATTTTTGCAATTCTTCTTCAATTTTTTGAAAAAACAAGCTTGGGTTAATTGTTTCTAGTTTTGTTTCATTGATAAAAATGGTTGGTGTACCATTAACTCCTATTTTGGCACCATCTTCAAGGTCAAGTTTGATATTTTTGAAATTGATTTCTTTTTCATAATCTTTTTTAAATTTTGTCTCATCTAACTTAAGATACATAGCATATTTTAAAAAATACTCTGTGGCTGGAAATTGCTTATGAGACCATTCATGCTGATTTAGAAATAGAAGTTCTTGATATTCCCAAAACTTATTTTGTTCACCAGCAGCCTCAGTTGCAATTGCCGCTAACTTGGAATTTCCATGGTATAGAGCATAGCGAACGATGAGTTGAATTTTACCCTCATATTTTTTCATGGCTTCTTTAATGTAAGGGTAAAAACCTGCACAAGCTTCACATTCTGGGTCGTAGAACTCTACAATTTTAACTTTAGCATAGTCCGGCCCTGAGCGATGATTAAATTCTCTCGTAAGATTGTTGATCGGTTGATGAGCTCCCGCATCTTTATTTTGAACTTTAGAAATAAAAAGAAATGAAATTGCTATAAGGAAAAGCACAACGGAACTAATAATGATAATTTTAATTTCTTTGGATAATTTTTGAGTACTCATTTTGTTTCCTTTTGTTTTATAAGTTGAAGTACATTGATAATAAAGAGAAAGGTAAAAGCTATAAGTGATAAAAAGGGTATTGTGATAAATCCAAGCCATTGCAGTTGAACAGTCGTGCAGCTGACTCCACTACTACAAGGAATAAAGCTTTTTTCGATAAATCCGTAGTAAAGTAGATTGTGAAAAATTGAAATGACAAACCCTGTTGTGACGAGTGGAAAAGTATAGAGATAAATATTTAGATCTCTTTTAATAAAAGCTAAAAAGTAGATGATGGGCAAGGGGAACATAAATATTCTTTGCCACCAACAAAGTGAACATGGCGGGAGATTTAAAATTTGACTGAAATACATACTCCCGAGAAATGCTGTAGTGGAGACCAACCACGAGAGGTAGAGAAGAGGCATTTTCATCTTAGCTTACCCTTGTAATAAATTTAACAAAATGGAAATTGAAATAAAATCTATGAGCCTAATTTTATCGGTGGTCTGAAAATTTTGTAACAATATTGGCTGTCGTGACAAATTATTTTTTTGCCAAAAGGCAATTGAGAGTCGGAAACTTGATCAACTTGCTTGTTCGATATTTTCTCTGTATTGGCGTAAAATTCATGTTGGTTACATAAATGATTTTCTCCCTGATTAATCTCACATTGTTGATTTTGACATGGAGATAAATCAATAGAGCTATTCATTTGAACACTATAAAATAAGGGAAAAAAAATACAAAAATAAAAAACTAAGAATTTATGCATTTCTCTAAATGGTATACTTAAATGGATTAAAAACTCAAGCTAGTGTGGCAAGAAATAAAAACAAATCAGTGCAATTAGTGTGGGAATCAATGATCCTTTAAATATTTCCCATGGAGAAAGAGTCTGATCTTCAAAAGTTGATTTTAAAATGCCATATCCTACTGGATTGGGTGCATTGGCAATGATTGTTAGTCCACCCCCTGAAACTGCACCGGCCAAAAGGTAGTATTTTGCATCATCGGATAGATTAACTAACGAACCAAGGTAGGTAAGAGCAGCATTGTCTGTAATCGCAGTGAGGAGAGTGGATCCTAAGAAAAGAGTAACATTTGATAGTTTTTCAATAATTGGTTGTAACCACCAGCTTTGCGGGTTGCCGATTACAATAAGCCCCGCTAAGAAGAATCCTACCATGAGTGATTCTTTGATTTTTAATTCCGATTGATATTCTTTGGTCACGGTGACGAAACCTAAAAAAAATAAAAATATTGCGATAAATAGAACTGGATAGTGAGCAGTATAAATAGTAAGTGCTAAAAATAATAAATGGAAGACAAACATCCAATTAGGGATGGAGATAAACTGTTTTTGAGTTAGGTGTTCACCTAATTTTCCAGACAGTTCTTTTTTAAACATATAGGCAACGATTAAACTATTGATGAGGCAGGCGATTGCCCCTTTGTAGCCGAAATGAAAAAACATTGTTTCAAGACCCCAGTTCCATTTTGAGGCGACCATGACAACTGGTGGTGCTGCAAAGTGTGTGAGAGTTCCACCGATTGAAATATTCACAAAAAGGAGACCGATAGATGCATATCTAAAGGCGGGACTCATTTGTTGACTAAAATAAAATTGCAATAAGATGTAGGCGGTGACAGTCATGGCCGCTGGCTCGGTAATGAGTGAGCCCAAGAGTGGGCCAAGGATCATCGTTGCAATGTATATGGCCATTTTTTCGTCGAGAGGAATTAACTTTGCCATTTTAAGAATAATCATTTCAGACAATTGAATAACTGGTTTTGTCGCGGAGATGGCCATAATGACAAAAACAAAAAGTGGTTCAGTAAAATTTAAGTGGTTTAAATAGTGAATAGAGGCTTGAGTCCCTCGATCAACGATCATGGTTAAAAAATAAATGAGAGACCATATTCCAAAAACAGCTTCTATTTCGGCCAAAAAATGAAAAAGATTTTCGCGAATAGATCCTTCTGGAAATCTCTCGGCGTAATGAGCAATCTTAGAGACAAAGAAAGTGTGAACAATGGCTCCAAGAAAAACAACTAGAGAAATTACTTGAAAAGTTGTGGGCGTAGTCATTACATGTTCTCCATGACACATGCTATGGCGCCCCTACCATAGTAAACTTTTAAACAAGTTGCTGATGACTTAGTTTAAAACCCTTTAATGTTATTTAATATTTTAATTATATCTATATTGAATTTGATTTCAAGTGAATGTCGCTCAAAATAAAATAATGGGTCACTAATTATGCTTTGTCTTAGATTGATGGGGATTTTTTAGGCAGAATTTAGTGACTAAAATCCTCACGCCTAATCATTTAAAGTTTTTAAATTTTAAAGTTACCAATGACTTGTATGCCTAGATTCACTTGAAAAGTGAATCGTTGTAGGTATTGATTCAGTTAAAAAAGTATAACAATAGAGATATGAACACTTGAAATTTCTCTTGCCTCTTGCTAAAGGATATGAAATGTTTGCGACAGATTTGCAAATATTATAAATTAATACATGAGAGGGAAAGATGAAAGCTTTATTAACGCAATCAGTATTTATAGTAGGAAGCCTGATTATTACTTTTGGTCTTCGAGCACAAACTTTTAGTGGTTATGATAGCAAAACGCGCAAGGCTTGCCAGCTTGTGGTTCTAAAAGAATTCTACTCTGGTGAAGAAACAAAACAAAACTATCGCGCGAATATTAAATTAATTCTGGATCAATTTGATGATAATGAAGCAGATGACCATGATCACCATGCAAGTGAAGTTATCTTAGAGGTGAGGTTTGATCAAAAGAACCCAAAACTCCTAATTGGTGCCAAAAAAGATAACAGTGTTCAACTTGCCATTGTTATGAATCAAGTGACTTCAAGACTTAGCGATCCTTCATTTTATAATTTAAAGCGCAAGCATGGCGGTCACTTTCATATTGAAACATGTAAGGAATTAAGGAGTGAATAGTATTCTTACGATTCTTTTATGGATTATAATTTCGACTCCTGCTCTTGCACTTGAATCTGAAATTATCGAAGTGAATGTTTTACCTAAGTATTATAGTGAATCTAAAAGTGGGAAACAAGGTCCATCCTCGATTAATAACAAATGGCAATCGAGCAAGGAAGAGGGGCACAAACTTATCTTGCAAGGTCAGAATGAATTCAAAATGTCGACTGATATTATTGAGGATGTCCCATCAATTCAACAATCAATGGATTGCTCAAATTGTGGCTCAAAAAAAATAACATTAAACGGTCTTAAAAGTGAGATGGCCACTATCTTAATAGATGGAATCCCAATTTTCTCTTCTCTCTCCGAAAAATATGGGATCGATGCGATACCAATGGAAATAGTTGAAAGTATCAATATTGAAAGTCACCAATCGGTGCAACCCGATAATTTTGAATCGCTCGCTGGCGCACTTAATTTTGTTACAAAAAATAAAGTTGCAAAAAATAATCAATCGTCACTTTATCTTGCGGGTAATAACTTAAATGACCATAGTGTAAGTTATAATACTTCACTTGCCACAAAAATTTTTAACTTAAATACCGAATGGTGGGTGGGAGCCAGTAGGAAATATCAGGGAAGTCTCGATTTAGATAATAACAATATTGCTGAATTTCCTGATCGAGCTATGCATCAAGCATATCTAAAAAATAAATGGCATTTAGAGCAAGGGACTTTTTCATTTTATACACAATTTTCTAACTTACAAACAATTGGAGGAAATACAAAGGGGATAAAACTAGCTGGAATTTCAGATTCTGAAGCCAATAGTGATGATTTTATTAATTCAGATGTGCGGAACAAGTTTACTGGAGATTGGAATAAGATATCTGACTTGGTAAAATTACAGCGGCTCGATTCCTATTTGAAATTTGAACAAATGTATTCAGCGGATTTATTTATTGACTATATTCTTGCTTTTTCGCAACAAAAGCAGAATTCATACTCAATTCATCAATACGATTATCGCAATAGTCAAAATGTTTATTATCTAAAAATGTCACCAACTTGGTTTCTTGGTGCCCATGAGTTGCGATTAAAGCTAGAAAGTCGAATTGAATCTTTGAATTCGTATTCACATCAACTCTACATAGTTAAAAATCCTCCAATTTTAAGAGACGATTTAAACTACCGAAATTTTTCCATATCTTTACTTGATGATTATGCAGTGACAAATAAGCTGCAGTTTATTTATGGGATAAAAATAGAAAAAATGATTGTTGATTGGTTATATGTTTTAAGGGGGCGAGAGATAGATCACTGGAACCTTAACCCAAGCATTGCGTATCAATTTGAATTAGAAAATAAGGTAATGCTCTCGCAATCTCTAGGATGGCGAACACGAGCACCGTTACTTCAGCTTGAATCCGTTCACGGTAGTCACCATTATGGTTATGTTAACTATTTAAGCAAGCCTGAACGAAATATTCAACTATCTTCTAGATTAGAAAAAAACCAATTAAAATATTCATGGTTTTTTGAAAATCAGATAAATTGGCTACACGACCTTTCTAGCGTGGTGGATCGATCACAGAGTGCTCAAGAGAGTCTTTTTCAACATGCCGGTGATCATTTTATCGTTCTTTCCAATCAGTGGGGAAGTAGTTATCAGTTTAATCCTAATTGGTCGGTCGACTTTTCATTTTTTAATAGTTTCTCACAGAATAAATTTAAAAAAATTCAAAGGTTACCGATTGTAGAAAAAAAGATTCAACTTAATACAAACTATCATCTTGATCGCATGGGGATTAGTTTAAATTCCACTTGGGTAGGAGCGCTCCCTTTGTCTTTATACGGTTATGATAAGCACTTTAATGTAGTAAGAGAAGATCTAGCAAGTCCAGAGCCATATCAATTCTCCAGTCCAAAAAAGCAAACATCTGAAGCTTATTTTATGCTTGATTTAATGTTTAATTATAAGTGGAATCAAAATATAAATTTAGATTTAAGTATTAAAAATTTATTGAACTATACACAAACAATTTCAGCAGCTGATTCTCCAACTGCCTGGGCCAAACATGGAGGACATTATCACCTGGATAATATGCACGTTTGGGGACCTGTGCGACCTAGAGAATTTCATATAGGTATAGCCTATAAATTTTAGAAAGGAATTTTACATGAAAGCAAAATGCCAACACGATTTATGTCATGAAATTAAGTCCGATGAAAAAGACACTTTGGTCACAAAGTTACTGAAGGATCACAGTCTAGCTATCACTAAGCCTAGAAAGTTAATTTTAGCTGCCTTGTTAAAATCGAGTTCACCCTTGACTGCAGATGAAATATATTTAAATGTTGGCAGGAGTTCCTGTGATAAGGCAACGATCTATCGCGTTTTAAATCAGTTTTTAGAATCAAACTTAATTCTTACTGTTAATTTAAGAAAAGATGCACTTCATTTTGAGTTTAATAATCCCCATCATCACCACCATCACATTATATGCACTCAATGCTCTAACGTTGAAGTTATTGACCATTGCTTCTTAGGTCCCATTGAAAAAGAGCTTGTGCTTAAAGGTTATAAAAACATAATTCATCAATTGCAGTTTTACGGTCTTTGTAAATACTGTGCTTAATTTAGATTAATTAGCGGAGAGGATAATATGAATTTCTTAGAAGCAGGATCTTTTGAAGAATTGTTTAAAATTAATTTACATCAATACAATATAGGATTTATGGATCTAAGGGATTTTGAACCACAAGGTCTCCGACAATATTTAACAGAGAACTTCAATAGATTAATGCCCTTTTATAAAATGCAAATTGAAAAAGTAGATTTTGAAAAGGATCTTTTATTAATTGATAAACATTTTTCTCACCTCCCTCATTCTGATGAAAAATTTGAATTGATTCAGTTTGTAAAATTTTTAGTTTCAAACTATGCCGACGTGACAGATGCTCCCATACTTGGTTTATCAATAGAGATTGTTAAAAATGATTTATGCTCACTTTTTCATTGTGACATGAATTCCCTGCGCTTGGTGTACCCTCTTTTAGGTCCTGGTACTCTCTGGGTAAAAGATGAAGATGTGAATCGAAACTACCTTGGACTCAGACGCAATGATTTAGTTGTCAATGATAGCTCAAAAATTAATCAGGTACCGTTAAAAACTCTAGCAGTTCTCAAGGGAAATGGTTTTTATGCAGGAGCGAATCGTGGTGTTGTGCATGCCTCTCCAAAAATTTCAACAACGCAAGAAAAAAGAATTCTTTTAAGAATTGAATCTTTGTACTAGGTTGACGATCAAGCATTTTTGACAGCCACGTAATCCCAATTTATCCTATCTAGATATTGTAATCTTCAAATGATTTGTAAGAGGTTGAATTTTTAACTTCATTTTCATTTTATTTTTATTTTTATTTTTAAGGAATTGTTATGTCAGAAGGAATTATTACTTGTCCAAAATGCGAATCGCCCTTTGGTTATTTCGATGGGAGCATTTTTGTTTGTCCAGAGTGTGCACACGAATGGAACGATAATGATCAAATCATTGAGGTCGAGGATGGCGAGCAGAACCAAAAGAAATTTTTAGATGCTCACGGTGTAGAGCTTCAAAATGGAGATACAGTTCGTACAATCAAAGAATTAAAAGTTGGAGGTGAAACGCTTAAGTCGGGCACAAAGGTTAAAAATATTCGACTTTTAGATGAAGAAGTGAATGGTCATGATATTTCCTGCAAAGTTGAAGGGTATGGATCTATATACTTAAAATGTAGCGTGGTTAAAAAAGATTAGATTTAAATGAAATGTGAATCTAAAATTGGAAAACTTAAGAGGAGTTTATATGAAATTTAATTTTTTATTTCTGCTAGTTATTATGAATATTTTATCAATATCACTAAAAGCGGATTCTGATTCAAATGCATCAGAAGGAGTCCATAGAATTTATGATGAAAATGAGTTGGAAAAAATAGCTTATAGTAAAAAAATTAATCTCACATCAGATGAATTAAAATATTTATCGAATGGTGAAATGTCGAACGCTCAATATATTATTGGGGGAATCATCGGAACTTATCCGATTGGTTTAGGATTAGGTCATGCCATTCAAGGTCGATATGCTACAGAAGGGTGGATTTTTACTGTTGGTGAGTTAACTTCTGCTGCGGCTTTTACCATTGGCTTCTCGGAATGTATTACTAATTCATTTGAACGATTATTTACATATAGTAGTGGAAAATGTTCTGGCAATACGCTGATGACTTTAGGTTTTGTTGGTTATGTTGGTTTTAAAGTTTGGGAGATAGTCAGCCTGTGGGCCGGTGGTTATACACAAAGGACTCAATATAAATTATTAAAAGAAAGAATACTAGGAACATCATTTGATCAAGTGACATTTGATTTTAAGCCAATGATAGCTCCACAGAAAACTGGTGCGATGATTAGTATCAATTTTTAAAATGTAATTTGATTTATGTTTTTACCATTTCAAATAAAGAGCTAATCGATAAGCAATGAAGGCTCCCAAGTAGGCCAACATAAATGTATATAGAATCATTATGCTGGTCCATTTTATAGAGCCCGATTCTCTTCTAAAAGCTCCAATCATTGCAATACACTGTGGTGAGTAAACAAACCAAATAAGCAATGAAAAGAGAGTCGGAACACCAAATTCACGCACTACTTGTGAGGTGAAGTTTTGATTAAAGTCTTCACTACCTTCATCACCTTGAACTGCCAATACAGTTGAAAGCGTTGAGACGACAACTTCTCTCGCTCCAAATGTAGGTATAAGTGCTGTAGTTAGCCTCCAATCAAAACCGATTGGTTTAAAGATAGGAGAAATGGCCTTCCCAATCATCGCGGCATAACTTTGTTCAATATGTGATTCGCCTAACTCATTTTTTGGAAATGTGACTAAAGTCCAAATTATAATTGATAATAAAAGAATAATAGTTCCTGCATTTTTTACAAATATTTTTACTCTTTGTAAGACATTTAAGCAGACATTTTTTATGGTTGGAAATCGGTAACCAGGAATCTCTAACAATAAGTGAGATGCACTACCTGTGAGGACTGTCCTCTTTAGAGTAAATGCCATGATTAAACTAGAAATAATTCCAAGTAGGTATAAAGATAGCATGACCAATCCTTGAAGATTTAACATGCCAAAGATTTTAGTATTTGGAATTATTGAAGCTATGAGTAAAGTGTAGACAGGTATTCTGGCAGAGCATGTAGTGATCGGTGCCACTAGCATTGTTGCAAGCCTATCTTTTTCATTGTCGATAGTACGAGTTGCCATTATTCCAGGGACAGAGCATGCGTGACTGGAAAGTAAGGGAACCACAGATTTTCCTGGCAGTCCAAGCCTGCGCATAATTGCATCGAGCATAAGTGCAGCTCGACCGAGATATCCAATATCTTCCAAGAGAAGAATGAGGATAAAAAGTAAAATAATTTGGGGAAAGAAGACAAAAACATTGCCAGCTCCAGTTATGATTCCATCAGCAATAAAACTTGCAAGCAATTCATTACCAATATGATTTTTGGCAGTTTCTGCAAAAAATGTAATCACTGCTTCTATCGCATCAGAAAAAGGTGCGGACCAGCTAAATATGAGTTGAAACATTACTAGCAAAACAAGAAATAAGATAATTGGGCCTGTTATAGGATGGAGAACATATCGATCGATATGTGAAGTCATCGTGTCTGGAGCAATTTTTTTATCAATACAGGCCTTTAACACAAAATCAATTTCGTTAAATGTATCTTGAATGTGCTTTACCGATCTAAAGTAGCGAGTGTCGATACTTTTTAATGATTCATGTGATGGTGACAATTTTTTGATTTCCTGAATCAGTTTTTCGATTCCACTCTCATCGCGTGCTGAAGTTGCGACACATTTAATACCGATCATCTGTTCTAATTTTTCAAGGTTTAACTCTTGGCCTCTTTCTAGTGCCAAATCCCACAAATTAAGAGCAACAATCATTGGGGTGTTTAATTTTTTTAATTCGAATGCAAGATAAAGGCTGCGTTCGAGGTTGGTTGCGTCTACGACACAAATAATGGCGTCGAGTGTTGGTTCAAGTTTGTTTTGTTGGGTCAGGACATTTTTAGCGATTGATTCATCGAGCGTCCTGGTATCGAGAGAGTATAGTCCAGGTAAATCAAGAATTTCTAAAGTCAATTCATCGTCGCGATAGAGACCAGTTTTTCTTTCGACTGTGATTCCGGGATAGTTTCCTACCCTTTGATTTGATCCTGTAAGAATATTAAACAAGGAAGTTTTTCCACAGTTGGGAGTACCTGCAAGGCAAATAAATTTTTTATTCATCTATAACTCCTAATTATACTGTAGTTTCAGAGTTTGAAATTAGAATCAATTCTGATTCTTGCTTGGTTAATGCAATTTGTGTCCCTTTGATCTGAACGAGGAGGGCGTCGCTAGTAAGAGGGGTCTTGTTAATTACAATTAATGGTGATTTTTCTATAAATCCTAAGTGCATTAATCTAGTTGATAATAGTTCATCATGCTCGATTAGAACTTTGTGAATAATATATTCTTTTCCAAGTTTGGCATTTTGTAACAACTGCATTTTTATCCGCCTGAAGTGAAACTATATTAAGTTTGATTAAAACCGAGATAGTTTAGATTAAGATGTTTGATGTGTCAAACTATGCTTTTCCTGGTCAGACTGGTTGTTTTGTTGAAGAAATTTGTAAGAAGAATTAGGTTGAGCTTTGATTTAAGTGAATCAAGGATGATAAAATATCGATTATTTTAATACATTTTTTCGTTATAGAATAATCTTATCAGTATTAATCAAATACGAGGTCTTTATGTATAAAAAACAAGTTTTGAATAATGTTTTGAACTCAAAGGAAGGGCTTCACCTTTCTGTTTACTTAAAAAGTCATCACAGTTTAGCACATTCTAAAAGACAGTTACAGCAAGAGTTGACTCTTGTTAAAGAAGAGCTTTCTTTAAAGAGTGAAAAGTGCAATGTTGAAAACTTCATGAAGCCATTTAATGACTTTCTAGATAAGTTTGAACTTCATTATGAAGATGGTCAAGCCCTAGCAATTTTTAGAAATGATCACTTTTTTACCTTTATAAAAATACCTGTAGAGGTACAAACAACATTTGTCATTTCTCAGTCCTTTCACGTCCTCCCTATCTTAAAGTGGCAGCAAATTCACTCCGATGTTTTAGTTGTCGGATTAAGCCACGATGGAGCTTGGTTGTACTACGGTGCAGGCGAGCGATTAAGTTTTATCGATAGTTATAAGACAGAAGGTGATTCAGAGTTTAATTCTCGTGAGTATGTTCGAGATATTTATTTTTGGTTGAGTGAATGGATTACAAGTTTTAAAAAAGACTATCATTTTAAGTTAATTTTTCTCAGTTCCACTAAAGCTTTTGATCAAGTAAAGAGAAAGTTATCCAAGTCACTCGAAGTTGAGCACTTTGAAGTAGATAATGCCTTAAAGGACCACATACTAGAGTATGAAAGTAAGATTAGAGAAAAAGTCATTAATGGTAATAAGAAAAATATAAGTAAGCGATTAAAAAAATTCTACAAGTTAAACGATGATGAGTATTTATCTCAAAATGTTTTTCAAATTGCGGATGCCATAAATCAAGGAACTGTTAAAAAAGTGATTATTAATAATAATGTAAAAATTAGCGGCGAAGTTGATTTTAAATCTGGTCACATACTTCTAAAGTCTGAAAATCCATCATCCGAGGATTTACTAGATGATTTAGCTCAAATGGTCATTAGTAAAGGTGGCGAGGTCATTGTGTTAGATGAAAAAAATAAAGATTTCACATATCCATTAATGGCTGTGTTAAAAAAATAAGTAGGAGAATTTATGGTGTTGTTTACTTTAAGCGAAACGTGGCCAATCTATCTGGCATTCATTTTTTTCGTTATTGTTATGTTGATTATTGATCTAGGTATTTTTCAAAAAAAAGAACATGAGATTTCATTTAAAGAAGCTTCCTTGTGGACTGTGTTTTGGTTTATTGCTGCGATCGCATTTAATGTCTTCTTTTATTACTATGCGAAAGGTAAATTTGAAGCCACTGATATGTTTTTTGAAAAATTCGGCAAGTTGCCACATGATATGGCGATGGGGTTGAGTATTGAATTTCTCACGGGCTATGTTATTGAAAAGGTTTTAGCAATTGATAATATTTTTGTCTTTGCCTTGGTTTTTTCTTATTTTAAAATTCCTAAAATTTATCAACATAGAATTTTATTCTGGGGAATTCTAGGAGCTATTTTCTTTAGAGCAGTTTTTATTTCAATAGGCGCTCAATTGGTTCAATATAAAAGCGTCGTGTTGATTTTTGGTATATTCCTTATTTTTACAGGGCTGAAGTTGTTATTTAAAAAAGATGATGAAGCAACACTGGAAGAAAACTTTCTTATTCGCTTTTTAAGTAGAGTCTTTAAGCTTAAAAACTCTATTACTTCAAAGAATTTTTTTGTACGTGAAAATGGAGTGCTTTACATGACTCCGTTATTTTTAGCTTTGGTCTTTATTGAATTTTCTGATCTTGTTTTTGCGATTGATTCAGTTCCGGCCATTTTTTCAATTACCAATGAGCCATTATTGGTTTTTACTAGTAATATGTTTGCGATTCTTGGTCTGCGATCGATGTATTTCATGTTGATAGGAGTTTTGAATAAATTTGCTTATATTAAATATGCAATGTCAGGTATACTCGTTTTTGTGGGGGTTAAAATGTCGTTTTTAAATGAATTGTATGGTGGAAAATTTCCAGTTACTTATTCGTTGGGAATTATCTTTTTAATGATTGTTGCATCTATTGTTGCTTCAATCTATAAACCGGTAAAAGTTCATAATGTACATAAATGATAACCATTGTTAAAAGTCTTATTCGGTTTAAAGGATCGATCGAGAACAAGCTTTTTAAATTAGAAGATCTCATTAATTTTTTTCGTGGTGAAATGATAGCAATAGTATTTTTGTTGCTATCATTTCCGTTTGTTTTACCTATACCGATGCCGGGATTATCATCAATTTTTGGCTACGCCATTTTGCATTTGGCATTCTGTGAATTTTTTTCTATTGAGAAATCCATACCAAAGCGTTTTTTGGGGGGAGAGTACAGCTCTGATTTGTTGGTGAAGTGTTGTGGTAAAATTATTCGATCACTTTTTTGGTTTAATTTAAAATTTAAATTTAAAAGACATAATGAACTGTCAAAGCTTTATCAAAGAATTGCTTTGTTGGTAATTATGCTTTCTGCATTTATACTCTTGCTGCCCCTGCCTCCAGGTACTAATTTGCCTCCTGCTTTAATTATTATGTCTCAATCATTTGCACTGATGTTAAGAAGTCGTATGTTGGTCATATTGTTTAGTATACTTTTTGTTATTAAGTTAATACTTTTTTCAAAGGTTATTGCGTGGTTGTTTTTTAAACTATTGGATGTGGTTTATATTTAATTAGGATTATAATTTAAAGTTTCGTATTATGTTTCCTGAGATATGGTTTTCAATTTTTCTCGACTTTGATAGTAGGTAAATATTTTCAACGATGTGATCAAGTTTTCCTATTTTATATAAGCTTTTATTTTTAATGTATGGTTCCGCAGTACTTTCAGAGAGTGGTAAAAGTCCGTAGCCTTCAATTCCAAAAATCATTTGTAAGGCAGTGTCTTGTGTTTCAGCAACTTTATTTATATTTATGTTTTGAGATTTAAAGTAATTTAATAAGTCTGATTTAAGTTGGCTATGTCCTGTTGGCAAGATTAATGGTTGGTCATTTAAACTATGCGGAAAGTCATGTTGAAGTTTTGAAAACTTTTTTCCACCGTAAAGATGAACTGGAATTTTAGAAATGTGTTTTGAGTATAGTTTTTGTTCTGTTTCTGAGTGGGGAATATAGTTAGAAACTATTAAGTCGATTTTATGTCCATTTAATTCCCTTAGGAGTTCTGGCATGCTGCCTTCGAGAAGTGAGATAGTACAATTGAAATGATCGATGGCGTATTTGGAAATTTTAAAAATAATATCTTTTGAAACACTGTCTAGTGCCCCGATTTGTAGGTGAGGTTTTTGCGGAATGATTTTATCGTGAAGAACCTCGATCAGTTCATCGCCCAGTTTGAAAATTTCTTCAGCGTATTCAAGTGCAATTATTCCAGCTTCGGTTAAAGTAAGTTTTTTATGTTTTCTCTCGAAGAGTTGAGCACCGATGTTTTCTTCGAATTGTTTAAGCTGTGCACTGAGGGCCGGTTGGCCGATTCGAAGTGCCTCTGATGCTTTGGAAATGCTGCCGGACTTTGCTATTACTCGGAAGTAGTTCAAGTGATGATAGTTGATCCATGGGTTCATTTGTAACTCACTTTATTTGGTGGTTAAGTTCGAAGTAATTTTATGGCAAGTAGTATAAGAAAAATAGCAAAAAATTTGGGCATATATTTGGATCCAATAAACTCATTGAGATGATTTCCGATAAGTGCGCCAAAGAGCATACCAAATGCAATGATAGCACCCATTTTAAAATGATTACTTTTTAGAATTCCATTTTGACTCATGCGATAAACTGCAAGTGCTCCTATGGGAAATAGTAAAGCCGTTAAAGATGTTGCGGTAGCTTCAATGTAGTTCATTTTATAGAGAATCAAGAGGATCGGCATTAGGATAACACCTCCACCAATACCAAAAAGTCCTGATGAAATTCCTGCAAATATTCCAATACAAAAATTTAATAAGTGATTTGTCATATAGTCTCCTTAAAGATTAGTTCATTTCAAGGGGTGAAGTTAATGAATGACTATCAATTTTTATTTCTCGCTTTATGCATTAAGTTATGCATTAAATGGATAAGCATAGAATAGGAAGATGCCAATTGCAAAATAGAGCATAGAAAATTGATAGAGGCGATTGATAGTAATCGCGATTATTGCAAAAATGAGAGTGAGTAATGATAGTGAGGTTGTTTTAAAAAAATAGAATTGTAAAAACTGTAAAACAAAAACGCCAATAATGATTTGGATAATTTGCTGATATTTGTTGAAGTGTTTTTGAATGGTTTGGTTGTTTAGTTGATGACTCAGGCTAAATATTAATAAAAACGATGGTAGATAGGAAATCATTTGCGTAAAAAAACCTTTAAGGATATTGACTAAGTCTACTTGATTTTGACTTTTAACTAGAGTGCCCGCGAAGGAAAAAAATGAATAAAGTGGACCTGGTAAAAATTGAGCGATGCTCAGTCCAAAGTTCAGCTGATCTTTTAAGATGAGTTTGTTTTCTTCAATAAATTGATAGGCGAGATTTAGTGAGTTGATGCCCCCGCCAAAAACTGTCGAACAAATTTTAAAAATGATGAGATTAAAGTACATATATGATTCATTTTTAACAAATGGGATGAAGCTCAAGATAATGAGGATAAAGTAGATAATTAAATATGTGCGAGAAACATTTATAGATTGGTTCCTTCCTCCCTGGTTGAGAGTATAAAAAAAGATGATTAGTGGAATGAAGTAGAGCGTATGTGTGACATAAGTGGATATGTTTTCGTTTGATAAAAGACTTATGAGAGAAGTGATGAACAAGCTACCTAAGAGCGCTCCCCATTTTCTGGGATGCTGATCAATTTTAAAAAAACTAATAGATGAATCGAGAATAAATAAGCTTGCCATTGCCAGAATGGCACTATGGTACTTTTGAATTGTATGCGATAAATAATTTACTCTAAGTGCTAGTAAGCTCATAACGATAAATGATGGTGTCATAAAACCTAGTAGAGCAACAAAGCTGCCTTTCTTTTGCTTGAATTTATGTCCGATACACATGCACAATTGTGAACTTGTTGGGCCTGGTAATGATTGGGAAAGATTTAGATAGAAATTGAATAGATCTTCGCTAAGCCAATTTTTTTTATAGATAAAGTATTTTCTAAAAAACTCAATGTGAACGATTGGTCCTCCAAAACTGATAGTGCCTAGGTAGAAAAAAATAGAATAGAGTTGAATTAATGTAGGTTCATTTTGATCTTCTTTCATATGGTTTTATAGCATTTTCAGATGATTTAATAAAATTGTTTTTCTAACTCTTTGATCGCCCAGTGATATGGCTGTATGTCCAAGCACTTTTTAATATGATACTTTGATTGTTCAAGATTCTTTAGTTTGAAATTAATAATAGCAAGATTGGCATGAGCTTCATAGCTTTGCGGTTCAAATGTTAAGAGTAGTTCATTTTGAGTCAGCGCTTCTTTCCATTTACCCTGTTCTTGAAGCAGTTCTTGATATTGTAATCGATAAAATCTCTCACTAGAATGTATTTTGATCGCTCTTTCAAAGTGATGGGCGGCATTTTTAAATTGTTTTTTTTGCTTGTATGCCATGGCCAAAAAATATTCATCTAAGTCGCTGCGATTTTTCTTATGTTTTAATTGCATAATTGTTTTGGTGTAGTATTTGTGAGCAAGAAGAATTGAGTAATCTTTCATTGTTGGAATTATGTTTGATTTTTTAAAATAAATGTTCTGAATAAAATTTTTTTCTTCTTGGGTTATATGCAAATAAGACTCACCTTGAATATAGGGGTAATAATTCATTAGGCTTTTTGGATGGAAGAAATTATGCTTGAGACCAAGGGCATGCCCAAGTTCATGCGCCAGAATGGTGGCCCAATGTACATTAAATTTTTCCAAGGGATAGTATTCTAAATTTAAATGAATGGTTGCACTTATAATGCGATCGTTTTCGTCGTATTCTATTTCTGTTCTTGCAAAACTAGTTATATGTGAGATTTTACTAAAATCATTAACATGAATTTTAATTAAAATGATTGGGGTGCTTGTAAGATTTTTTTCGGGACAGTGGGATGTGAAAATTGGATTTTCTACCTGTCTATTCCACCATGTGATTGCATCTAAAAGACCTATGTTTATTTTTTCTGGTGCATTTTTTTCGAAGCAAATATTGAGATGATTACTTTTCCATTTTATTTCACTCTTTACACCGTAGGTATAAGTGATGGCCATAAGGTCGGTGTAATTGATCAAAATAAGACATAGAATGATGAATTTAAGCATGGTCCTATTTTATGATATTATGATTTTTTATCAATCATATTTTAGGAAGTTCATTCCAACCGGAGAGGTAACGAGGAGAGCGATGAATTTGTTTCATTGACCATGATGATGTTTGCGTTCCGCATGCCAATGACTTGACACTGTCTGGGCCCTCGCGGCGATTAATCGCATCCATTGTCTTCATTAGACGTTGAGCAAGGGGAGAGTCTGTTGCTTCAAAGAATGAGGGTTGAAATCCTGATTCATCTTGAATTTTTCCAATTGATACGATGGCTTTTTTATACTCTAGGCCCGGTCTAAAAATTTCATCAAGTAGTTGAAAGGCTGCTTTGATCATTTTTCTGGTGTCTGCAGTGGGGGTTGGGAGTTGTGCGGTTTTTGTTCCATAGTAGAATTCAGTTTCTTTAAAGGGACTAGTGTGAATTGCGACACTTATTTCACTGCATACTGAAGATTGCTTTCGCAGTTTTTCCATGGCAAATGAAGTGTAACTGGCAACAGCTGATTGCAAAAATTCTCGCTCATAAATTCCTTGACCAAAAGTTCGACTGCACATGATTTGCTTTTTCTTATTTTGATTTTCGCCAAATGGGAAACAGTTAATTTGGTTAAGTTCGTCCATGATCATCAAGCCTAGCTTGGTAAATTGTTTCTGTATCATTAAGCGGTTTTTATAGTGTTTTAAATCGTAAGCAGTTTTAATGTTGATGGATTGCATTTTTCGAGTATTTTGCCTGCCAATGCCCCAAAGCTCTCCAATGGGAAAAACCTTGAGTGCCTGATCAATGTTTTTTTCATCGAGCAAGCTGCAAACGCCTGCATAGTGTTGATAAGTTTTTGCCACTTTGTTGGCAACTTTGGCCAAAACCTTGGTTTGGGCCAGGCCAATACCAACAGGGATACCTGTATTTTGATA